>ERZ1740067.302-NODE-302-length-41068-cov-5.468851_pt1 | contig 41068 bp, 33 predicted proteins | sample MGYA00581736_ERZ1740067 | MGnify/ENA primary metagenome ERZ1740067 (study PRJEB43018, sample SAMN04849236) | marine metagenome | isolation source: floating plastic debris | place: Pacific Ocean | collected 2008-08-27 | study: EMG produced TPA metagenomics assembly... | reverse complement strand
GACCATGTTTAGTCAGGTGCAACCTGACGGGTCGATTGCATTTGGTGTTCAGGACACAGGTTGCGGGATGGATAAAGACGAGCTGTCTACAGTTCTCCATGCCTTCCGCCAGGGCAATTCAAAAGCGCGAACGGGCGAACGTGGGACGGGACTCGGCCTCGCCATCGTGTCCGGACTTGTTGACGCCCATGGTGGTACGATCAATCTGGAAAGCGAAGTTGGCAAGGGTACCAGAGCTACCGTGGTGCTGCCCCGCGCGCGCCTTATCATGAATGAGCTTCAGCCGGTCGTCGACACCGCTTAAAATCACGCGGGTCAGTGTGGCCGGCTACCAGTTTTCCCCAAACGGCCTGATTATCACATCCGAGGACCACGTGGACTTTGCCTGGTGCGCAATGCGAAAGCACTCGTCGGCAATGTCTGCGGGCTTGGCGAAGAAATCATCTGGTTTGTCCGGCATCGCCTCACGCGCCCAGGGCACATCAATCACCGCGTCAATTGCAACGTAGGCCGCATGCACCCCCCTGGGTCCAGCGTCGCGCGCAACGCTTTCCAGCAAAACACGCTGCGCGGCTTTTGTTGGTGCAAATCCTGCGAAGTTGGCTTTGCCGCGATAGGCTGACGTATTGCCGGTTGCCAGAACCACGCCCTCCCCGGCTTCAACCATGGCCGGGACCGTCTGCTGGCAAATATGCAGTAAAGCCATGACATTCACCTGGAAGTTCCGTTCCAAGACTTCAGGTTTGATATCCAGGAAGGTGCCGAATGCGCCACCCACGGCATTGTGCACAACGACCGATGGTCCACCCAGATCTTTCCTAACTGCCTCAATGGTATGTGCAAGATCCGCATCGACAGAGACATCGCATTTGTAAGCGTGAGTGTCCGGTACTCGCCCCTCAAGAGCGCGCAATCTTTCTTCCGATCTTGCGAGCATCGCAACGACGTACCCGCCTGCTGCAAACCTCTCAACCAGTGCCGCCCCGGTTCCCGGACCGACGCCGGTAACAAGGCAAACTTTCTTTTTCTCGTTCATTGCTTTTCGTTCTCCCCTAATTCCGGCACGGCAGGAACACACCATCCGTCGGCAACCCTATTAGGTTTCACCGTCAGTCTTGCATGTAGTAAGGCTTCGCGGATTGGAGAACAAAAAAAACGGCCGCCTCAGGAAGAAGCGGCCGTTCCATGTTCATGCCGATGTAAACCGCAATTAGGCGGCGTCGGCGTAGCGTTTGAGGTGATAATCGACATTGCCAAGCTGTGTGTCGATCATGGTCAGACGCTTGAAGTAGTGACCGACGCGTAGTTCGTCGGTCATGCCCATGCCGCCATGCAGCTGCACAGCCTGCTGGCCGACAAAACGTCCAGCCTTGCCGATCTGCACTTTCGCGGCAGACGCTGCCTTGGTGCGCTCAACTGCATCCTCAGCCAACTTCAGGTTCACCATGTAGCTGATAGATACCGACTGCTCATGGTTCATGAACATGTCGACCATGCGGTGCTGCAGAACCTGGAACTTGCCGATTGGCATACCGAACTGCTTGCGGGTTTTGCAGTACTCAACAGTGTCATCGACCAGCATTTTCATGCAGCCACAAGCTTCAGCAGCAAGAGCCGCAATGCTTTCGTCAGACACCTGCTCAACGAGCGGCAGACCATTGTCGACGTCGCCGATCACAGCGTCCGCGCCGACCTTGACGTTCTCGAAGGTGATTTCCGAAGCGCGTGAGCCATCAACTGTCGGGTAGTCGCGTGTTGTGACACCAGTTGCGGACTTGTCGACGATGAAAATCGTAACGCCCTTCTCATCGCGCTGGCCACCGGATGTGCGAGCCGTGACGACAAGCTTGTCCGCCCATGGCCCACCAAGAACAACAGCCTTGTTGCCGTTGATGACAAAGTCGTCGCCGTCCTTTGTAGCGGTGGTTGTCAGGTCCGCCAAATTGTAACGGCCCTGTGGCTCTGCATAGGCAAATGCCCACAGCGTTTCACCGGCGATAATTCCGGGAATATGTTCTTCGATCTGTGCCGGTGTGCCGCGACGCAAAAAACCGCCAGCCTGCACGACCGTTGGAATGAACGGCTCGACGACGAGGCCTTTGCCGAACTCTTCCATGAGCACCATCACATCTATGGGGCCGCCGCCGAGGCCACCTTGTTCTTCGGAGAACGGTGCTGCAAGAAGGCCAAGCTCGGCCATCTGCTGCCAGTTCTCGCGGCTGAAGCCGTCTTCGCTGGCAGTGATCTTACGGCGGGTATCAAAGTCATAATTGTCCTGAACAAACCGCTCCACTGTGTTGCGCAGCAGTGTCTGTTCTTCGGAGAAGGAAAAATCCATCGCTCGGGCGTCCTTCCTGTTGTCAGGTTGTTTTACGCGAACCGCTTGGATGCGGCCCGTCGAGTCAAAATGTGAATTCGTAGGGTGTCTGTTGCCGGGGGGCGGTCGGACCATAAGCCCATCGCCTCCCGGAAACAAAACTGTTCGGGGTAGTGATTAGAGCCCCAGCACTGCTTTCGCAATGATGTTGCGCTGAATCTCATTGGAACCGCCATAAATCGACGTTTTCCGCATGTTGAAATAGCCCTGCGAAGCACCCAGTGCGTAGTCGGGACCTGGCAGCTCATTGGAGCCTTCGCCGTTCGGTGAGGCAAACGGGTAGGCATAATTGCCGACAGCTTCCACCGTCAGCTCCGTGATCCGCTGCTGGATTTCAGTGCCCTTGATCTTGAGGATGGAACTTTCCGGTCCGGGGCCCTTGCCCTTGCTTTCCTGCGCCAGCGTCCGCAGCTCAGTGAACTCAAGTGAGGTCAGGTCGATTTCAAGGTCTGCGATCTTACGCTTGAAGCTGTCCGTCTTGATCAAAGGCTCACCGTCCACGGTTTCAGCGGTGGCAATGGACTTAAGGCGCTCAATGGCCTTCTTCGACCGGGCGACGCCGGCAATGCCAGAACGTTCGTTACCAAGCAGGAACTTGGCATAGGTCCAGCCCTTATTCTCTTCGCCAATCATGTTTTCAGCGGGGACGCGCACGTCTTCGAGGAACACTTCGTTCACCTCGTGGCCGCCATCAATGGTAATGATCGGGCGCACGGTGATGCCTGGCGTCTTCATATCAATGAGAATGAAAGAGATGCCTTCCTGCGGCTTCACTTCCGTGTCTGTCCGGACAAGGCAGAACATCCAGTCCGCATGCTGAGCCAGCGTTGTCCAGGTCTTGCTGCCATTGATGACGTAGTCGTCACCATCGCGCACTGCACGGGTGCGCAGGCTCGCAAGGTCAGAGCCGGACCCGGGCTCTGAATAGCCTTGGCACCACCAGTCTTCGCCGGACAGGATGCGCGGCAGGTACTTCGCCTTCTGCTCTTCGTTGCCGTAGTTGAAGATCACCGGGCCGACCATGGAGAGACCGAAAGGCAGCAAAGGAGATGTTTCTGCGCGGGCACTTTCTTCACCCCAGATGTAGCGCTGTGTGACGTTCCATTCAGTACCGCCATATTCCTTTGGCCAATGGGGGGCGACCCAGCCCTTTTTGTGAAGAATCTTGTGCCAGGCGAGAATGTCTTCCTTGCTCATGTCCTGGCGCGACTTCTTTTCGCGCAGATATTCCGGGTAGTTCTCCTTGATGAAATCGCGCACTTCGTCGCGAAACGCCAAGTCTTCCGGGCTGAATTCGATATCCATGATACTCCCTCCAGGGTGCAGTGAGGCCGACCGTCCGCATTGAGGTTGCAGCCGCACCCATCTATCAAAAAGTGAACACGCGTCACCGTTGCCGGGATATTAGCTCCGATCGTGCGGGTTTCAAGAAAACTGACTCGCCTGCGGTTGTGTGGCGCATCTGTCACCACATCGCTAGGGTCGCCTTGACGCGACGTTTTCTGTGATGCCAATTCATCACATAACTTACAATTCTGTCGGTAAAAACCTCAGATGACCTTCGACGACACCCAATGACGACCCCGTTCAATACCGGCGATGACGGCTGGACCTTCCGGGCCTGGTTCCAGGATGTGCATTGCGCCGCCGCGACCCTCACCCGCCTGCCCCTGCCGCATCCGCCCGCCGCAGTTGCCCTCAATCCGCGTGTCCGCAGGGCCTACCCTCTGGTCGGAGCGTTTGTAGGTCTGGCGGCAGGAGGCGTCTTTTTTGCGGCGCATGATGTGGGACTGCCGCTGGTGGTGGGCACCGTGCTGTGCGTCGCCGCACTCATTCTGCTCGGTGGCCACATGGACGACCACGGCCAACGCGCGGCGGGACCGCTGCTGGTCGCAACGATGATCAAGCTCGCGACAATCTATGTGATCGGGAACATCGATACGCCAGATGGCGGCCCGCACATGGTTGTGGTGGCACTCACCGCCGCAGGTGCCCTCTCCCATGCCGCGGCACTCCTCTTTGAACCATCACCTGTCGAGGACGAAGAGTCCGGCACATCCATAGCACCGACACCGGAAGTGGCAGATCCGAAAGTCGTGATCATGCCGCCTGACGGAACGCAGATTTCAGAAGAAGACATGGATGAAGGCAATGGCCGGGACCTTGGGCCAGCCGCTACCGGCATTATCATTGCGCTGATTGTTGCTGCTGTTGCGCTTGGCCTGCTGCCGGGGGCAGTTGCTGCTGGTGGTGCGGCCATCGGCACTTGGATTGCCCCCAAGATGCTCGCGCGCGAGATAGATTCTGAGGTTCTGCCGTTGCCATTGGCGCTCCAGCAATCAGGCGAGGTTTGGGCGCTGCTTGCCCTCGCCGTCCTGATGACGGTCTGACGCCTTGCCAAGCGGATCGGGATCAAGAACACGGCCGTCTGTCAGGGCGCCAAGCCAGTCCAGCCCCTGCCGAAGACGGACAACCTCCCCAATGCAGATGATTGCCGGTGCGGCCATGCCCGCCTCCGCAGCTGCTCGTGCGGCGTTTCCAAGTGTCGTTTCCAGAACTCGCTGATCAGGAGTTGACGCGTTACTGACAATAGCGACCGGGTCGGTTGCCTTGCGCCCAGCTTCCATGAAGCGTTCCGCAATGATGCCGAAGTGCTTCATGGCCATATAGAGCACGATGACCGGCGAGCCTTTGCCGATGGCGTTCCAGTCCATGCCTTCAGGCACTTCCCCGGCAGCGCTGTGCCCGGTCACGAAGGTCACCGCCTGGTTGGTCTCTCGGTGTGTGACAGGTATACCAGCATAGGCCAGTCCGCCGGTTCCTGCCGTAACACCCGGGATCACTCTGAAGGGAATCTTGGCGGCAACAAGCGCCAATGCTTCTTCACCACCGCGCCCAAATACAAACGGGTCGCCGCCTTTCAAGCGCAATACACGCTTGCCGTCGCCAGCCAGCTCAATCAGTCGGTCGGAGATATCGCTCTGCTTGGGACTTGGCTTTCCACCGCGCTTGCCAGCAAACACCAGTTCAGCGGTCGGCTTGGCAAGGGCGAGAATGCGTTCATCGACCAACGCGTCGTAAACAACAGCATCGGCCTCAGCGAGACCATGAACCGTGTGCAGTGTCAGCAAACCCGGATCACCCGGCCCGGCGCCGGCCAGCCAGACCCAGCCAGCATCAAATGCCGGAAGGCCAAAGCGCTGCCGCATTTCACCGGGCAGAACGCCGGCGGCGGGTCTCAACTGGGTGGGCTTCTCTGCCACGCGAACCTCTAAACACGATTTTTTCTGTGATATTTTTTATACCACACTAACTTGAAGATAATTAGGCCCTCTGCAAACACCAAGCAAATTCGTAGTCATTTGCTCATACTATAGCCCCCAATTACAGGCTACGGATTGGCACAGTTGGCTGAAATACTTGGAGCGACGGGATGTATCGCAATCAGTGGACGTGGATCGGGCTTGGCGGACTGGCGATCAGCGCCGTGGTCCTGCTTCTGGTCGTGATGAACCCTGGCAGCCTCTCCCAGGAAGATGATCAGATGCGTCTGGTCTATCTGGTACTGCTCCTTACGCTGGTCGGTTCGTCGGTCATCGTAGGCTGGCGCGAACGTGCGGGCCTCGCCCTCAAACAGGCCATGGTCTGGATTGCCATCGGCATCGTTCTGGTAACGGCCTATTCATTTCAGACCGAGTTCAAGATGCTTGGCGCAAGGCTCGTGGGCGAAATTGTACCATCGAGCCCCATCGACCAGGCAAACGGTGAAGTAACGCTACGGGCAAGCATGGATGGCCACTTCCATGTCCAGGCACTTCTCAACGGAACCAATGTGAGGCTGCTGGTCGATACCGGTGCCAGTGATGTCGCCCTGTCGACCTCCGATGCCGCGCGGCTGGGCATCGATATGTCACAGCTGCGCTTCGACCGATTGTACAATACCGCCAACGGAACCGTGCCGGGTGCACGGGTGGTGCTTGACGAAGTCCGTGTAGGGTCGCTGACCGTCAGAAACGTTGACGCATCTGTCACGAAGGGAGATGGGTTATCGCAGTCCCTGCTCGGCATGTCATTCCTGCGCGAACTAAGTGCAGTGCAATTTGACGGAGACCGCCTCATTTTGCGTCAGTAGCAAGTTCAGACAATGCTTACTCCGCAATAAAATAGTGGCATAAGGCATGCTACCTCGCTTTCAGCCCTATCGCTTTCACTCCCACCAAGAGGCCGTCCTATGCTGCCGACCCCGCGTGCAGATATCGCTCAGAACACGCTCGACTATGAAAATGTGCCCCTCGTAGCGCCACAGGGCTTTCGCGAGTACGACGCGCGATGGCTGTTCGAGAAGGAGATCAATCTTCTCGGGGTTCAGGCATTGGGTATGGGACTTGGGACGCTCATTCATGAGCTTGGCGTCAAACCCGAGATTGCCGTTGGCCATGACTACCGCTCTTACTCGACCAGTATCAAACAGGCCCTCATCACCGGCCTCATGGCCGCGGGCGTCAAAGTCCACGACATCGGACTGGCTTTGTCGCCGGTCGCATACTTCTCACAGTTCGCACTCGATGTTCCCTGCGTTGCCATGGTCACCGCCAGCCATAACGAGAACGGTTGGACCGGCGTTAAAATGGGTGCAAACCGGCCGCTGACATTCGGTCCTGACGAGATGAGCCGCCTTAAGGAGATCGTTCTTGGCGGCCTTGGCAAAACTCGCGAGGGTGGCGGTTATACCTATGTCGACGACATGCGGGACCGCTACATTGCTGACCTGACGGACCGACCAAAACTCACCCGTAAACTCAAGGTCGTTGCTGCCTGTGGTAACGGCACGGCAGGCGCCTTCATGCCGGATGTCCTCAAGGCGACCGGCGCTGAAATCATTCCCCTTGATTGTGAGCTGGATCACACCTTTCCGCGCTACAATCCGAACCCTGAAGACATGGAAATGCTCCACGCGCTGCGCGATGAGGTACTGGAGCACAACGCCGACGTCGGATTGGCCTTTGATGGTGACGGGGACCGCTGCGGCGTCGTCGACAACACCGGCGACGAAATCTTTGCGGATAAGGTCGGGGTCATGCTTGCCCGCGATCTGGCAAAGCAGCACCCCAACGCCAAATTCGTGGTGGATGTGAAATCAACCGGCCTGTTTCTGACTGACCCGGTGCTGCAGGAACTGGGTGCCACGACCGACTACTGGAAGACAGGTCACTCCTACATCAAACGGCGCAGCCATGAGCTTGGCGCCCTCGTGGGCTTTGAGAAGTCTGGACATTACTTCTTCAACACGCCGATTGGCCGTGGCTACGACGACGGCTGTGTTGCGGCCCTTGCCATTCTCGACATGCTGGACCGTGCGCCGGACAAGAGCATGGCGGACCTCAAGGAAGATCTTCCAAAGACATGGGGATCACCGACCATGTCTCCCCACTGCCCGGACGACCAGAAATATGGCGTTGTCGACAAAGTCATTGCGCACTATACGGCCAAGTTCGAAGCCGGTGACAAACTGATGGGCCAAACAATCCGCGATGTCGTGACCGTCAACGGCATTCGACTGACACTGGAAGACGGCACATGGGGCCTTGTCCGTGCGTCCTCCAACAAGCCGGGTCTGGTGGTCGTTGTTGAGAGCCCGGCATCTGAAAACAACATGCGCGCCATGTTTGAAGAGATCGACGCGGTGCTATCGCAGCACCCAGAAGTCGGCGAATATGATCAGAAGCTCTGAAATGGAAAAAATTCCTGATGGATGGACACCCATCCACACCTTTGACTACGACACCTTCGAGAAGCTTGCCGGGCCGATCTACAAACCACCACAGCAGGTGGATGGCGAGCAGCGATATGGCTTTCTTGTCGAGAAGCGGCACTGCAACCCCTACGACATGCTGCACGGCGGCATGCTTTCGACCCTCGCCGACACGCTGTTGGGCTCCGTGGTCTACCACGCGACCGGCGGCGTCCCGATTGCGACAATCTACTTGAACACGGAATTCATTTCCGGAGCACGCGAAGGAGACTGGGTGGAAGGCTGTGCAACGTTGCGCAAGAAGGGTCGGCGCATCGTTTTCACGCAGGGCGAGTTCTTTGCCGGCGAGAAGCTCATTGCCACATCCGCCGGCGCGTGGACGATCATCGGCGCCTAGCCTGCGAGCACTCCGTAGAGCATTCGAATGGCAACCAGCGCCAGGAAAGCCGCAAAGCCACGCTTGAGCGTCTTCTGTGGCAGGCTGTGCGCCAACCGCGCACCTACCGGGGCCATTAGGATGGTCGCGGGCACGATGCAGGCAAAGGCAATCAGGTTTACGTATCCGATTGATCCCGGCGGTATGCCTGCCTCACCCCAGCCGCTGAAAATGAAGCCGAGTGTTGCAGGCACGGCAATGATCAGTCCGAGGCCGGCACTTGTTGCGACGGCCTGATGGATAGTACGCCCATAGAGCGTCATGACCGTGTTGCCGAATGTGCCGCCACCGATGCCCATGAGCGTGGACAAGAACCCCATAACCGCACCAATAGCATCCCGTCCAGGCCGTCCAGGCATATCGTCCGCGAGCCGCCAGGTCGATTTTCCAAAAGCCATGTTGGCTGCGACCACGAGGGCGATGCTGCCGAAAATCAATGTGAGTGCTGTGCCGTCTATCATGTCGGCCACTGCCGTGCCGGCAACAACGCCCGCGACAACCGGGAGTATCCAGCTCTTTAGGAGCGGCACGTCGACAACGCCCGATTTGAGATGGCTGCGCAGAGACCTTATGGACGTGACAATGATGGTGGCCAGAGACGTGCCCACCGCCACATGCATTTTGACGTCCTCAGGAATTTCAAACGCTGTGAACACATAGAACAGCACAGGCACGATGACGATGCCTCCGCCGACGCCGAAGAGCCCCGCCACAAGCCCGGCGAGCAGGCCCGCGCAGGCAAGAGCAGCGAAAAAGACAAGAAGAACGGAAAAATCGACACCAGCAAAATCCATGATGCCGCTATCTACACCGCACCGACTGCTTGCGCACGTTCTTTTCCAGTTGCATCGCAGCTCTTGTCAGCATCGGGAACAAGGCGTGCTGCCGCTTCTACTATCTCAATACCTGCACCACTCTTGTGCATATGCTCGGAGAGGTAGCGACGGAAGGCGCGTGCGCCGGGAGCGCCGTGAAACAGGCCAATGATATGCCGGGCCATTGAGTTGAGGCGCCAGCCGTCGATCAGTTGCTGTTCCATGTAGGGCAAAAAACGTTCCAGAACTTCGTGGCAGCTGGGGATGGGCGCTGTTTCATCAAACAGGCGCCTATCTACCTCTGCCAGCACATAGGGCTCATTGTAAGCCGTACGACCCATCATGACGCCGTCCATGTGCTGGAGATGCTCTTGTGTTTCATCAAGGCTCTGAATGCCACCATTGATGCTGATCGGCCAGTTTGGATGGGCAGCCTTCAATGCGTAGACAAGCGGGTAATCCAGCGGTGGGACATCCCGGTTCTGTTTCGGCGACAAACCGTCCAGCCACGCCATGCGCGCATGGACGATCAACGCGTCCGCTCCTGCTTCGCGCATTGTCTGCGCAAAGGCCGGTAGTACGTCTGCCGGGATTTGGTCATCAACACCAATGCGGCATTTGACAGTGACCGGCGTAGCGACCGCCGCCTTCATGGCGCCCACACAGTCGGCAACGAGGTCAGATTCGCGCATCAGGCAGGCACCAAAACGGCCGGACTGCACGCGATCAGACGGGCAACCCACATTGAGGTTGATTTCGTCATACCCGAAGTCACGCCCGATACGAGCTGCTTCCGCCAGTTCTTCCCGGTTGGACCCGCCAAGCTGCAGGGCCACCGCGTGTTCCACATCCGAAAAACCAATCAGCCGGTCGCGGTCTCCATGGATGACGGCGGATGCAGTGACCATTTCCGTATAGAGCCGCGCATGACGTGTCATGCAGCGGTGAAACGCGCGGCAATGGCGGTCCGTCCACTCCATCATGGGAGCAACGCTAAAACGATGGTCCTGCGGCTTCATTGGTCCTGGTTTCATCTGGCCAGACTGTCTGCGACAGACGGCGTCTGTCGCCTTCATACCCTCAGATGGGACGCGAGACAAAACCCGGATGAGCACAAACGGTTAACTACCTTGGGACCTGCCCCAAATAGCCGGAAACCGCCTGCGCGTTCGGTTGGGTCTCTCTAGAGCAGATCGCCGCCTGCTGCTGCTGCTGTTGTGCCGTCCTTCTTGAAAGCACGGATCACGTTCTTGCCGGTGATCCATTTGTGGACTTCGTCAGGACCGTCGACGAGACGCTGGGACCTGATGTCCGTGTACCAGCCCGCCAGAGGCGTATCCATGCTGTAGCCCAGAGCACCGTGAAGTTGGATCGCGGTATCGACGACCTTGTGCACCATGTTCGCGAGGAAGACCTTGGCGATGCCGTTTTCCTGACGGATATCCAGACCGTTCTCCGCCTTGTAGGCGATGTGCATGAGCATCAACCGGGCGATGTAGAGCTGGCTGGCGCACTCCGCCAGCATGAACTGCACGCCCTGACGGTCTTCCAATCCCTTGCCGAAAGTGGACCGGCTGGTCACGTGCTGCGTTGCCAGATCAAGGGCGCGCTGCGCCATCGCCACGTTGTGCATGCCATGGCGCAGACGGCCATAGGCAAGCCTGTGCTGTCCCATGGCGAAGCCCTGTCCCTCACCACCCAGAAGATCATCCTCGGACACCACGAGGTCCTTTATCTCCACCTCACAGTGGGCAGCGCCCATCTGCTCCGCCACTTCGCTGTGATGCGCCATGGTCGGGATGTTGCGGATGATGTTGTAGCCGGGGTTTGGCAATTCAACGATGAAGGTCGAGAACTGCTGATGGCGCGGCGCTTCCGGGTTCGTCTTCGCCATCACCACCGCAATGTCTGCGACATTGGCGGAACTGGAGAACCACTTCTCGCCGTTCAGAACATAGTTTCCGTTGCCGTCCTTGATGGCCGTGGTCTGCATGCCCGTGGCGTCCGCACCAGCAGCCTTCTCCGTCATCGAGTAGCAGACGCGCTTGTCGCCATTGAGAAACGGCTTCAGGTACTTTTCCTTTTGATGCTCGGTGCCGTGCGCCAGAAGCGTCAGCATGGTCGCGTCATCGGGCCCCTGCGAATTCATGGACAGGGCACCCAGATGGCTTTGGCCCAGTTCCATCTGCACTAATGCATTGGCGAGCGGGCCAAGTCCCATGCCGCCAAATTCCGGCGGCATGAATGGCAGCCAAAGGCCCTGCGCGCGGGCCTTTTTGCGGAGCTCCGCAAGAACGCTCTTGTAGTCCTGCCCATCAGCCAGCTGTTTTTCAGCGGGAATGCACTCGTCCTGTACCCATTTGCGCACACGCGCACGCACTTCTTTCGCGTCGTCGGGGATCACAAAATCGATAGTCATGTTTTTCGTCCTGTAGTCGTTTGCGTTAAACATCTTTCAGCGCCACTACAGCACAATTGGGTACTGCACGTCGCGGACTAGAATCCGCAGACTGCGTGGCCATATGAAAACCAGTCCATTCCGCCTTAGACTTTGAAGGAATTGCCCCTATCGACCTACGCAGGACAGACCACATGAACCAGCCACGAGCGACACCGCATCAGGAGATCATTCTGCCGGACAACCTGACCGGCGAAGAGCGCGAGATCGCTGAACGGATCAACAAGCTGGCGACTTTGCTGGATGCTCAATTCGGTCTGCCGGGTACACAGGTACGACTGGGCATCGATGGGCTTCTCGGCATCATTCCTGGTGTTGGGGATGCGATAGGTCTCCTGCTGGCCGGCTACATTTTTTCTGAGGCCACAAGGGCCAAAGTCCGCAAACGCACGTTAGTTGCAATGGGCATCAACACACTCCTGGATACGGCCGTCGGCGCCGTGCCCGTGCTCGGCGATATCTTCGACATTGCCTTCAAGTCCAACATGCGCAACGCGCGGCTGATCCTGAGAGATCTAGAGCGGCGCGGTGCGCATCTGGATGACGAGTCCTAGACGGCTGCGGTCTTCACCAACCTGCGCATGTCAGGTGTCAGTCGCTTGATCTCCCGTTCAAACCGGCTGCGAGTTTCACCCAGCGCGAGCCCCAGGAGCAAACAGCTCCAAGTATGCAATGCCTGGGTTTCAAACCCTTTGTGATCGAGTGAACCGCGCGCCCAGCGGTGACCAGCATTGGCATAGGCGTCAAGAATGAGATGTGCCAACACTCTCACGGGCACAAGGTCACTCAACTGGCCGTTCTCAATCGCCCTGGCGACGGCGCGCTCCTGCAACCCCCTGGCCTGATTTGCCAGCATTGCAGTTCCTTTGTCAGATGTTGAATAAGTGAGCGCCATCAGCGGGCGCATGACATCCTGCGACGCGCGAAAGCGGGCGATCGAGACGGTGATGACGGCCCGTGACATATCGATGCCGTCGTCCAGCTGCAAGGCATCAAGCTCCGCGGCGAGCTCGTCCATCTCTTGCGACATTAAGGCTAGCAGGACATCCGACTTGCCACCGCCAAACTGGTTATAGAGCGTCCGGACCGCCAGTCCTGCCTCATCCGCAATCGTACGAATTTGCAGACCATCCACGCCGTCACGACGAAGAATTTGGCGTGCTGCGTCAAGCGCGCGCTGGACGCGTTCCTGTTTGGCAGATTCCCGAACACTCATGACCTGATCTATACCTGAAAAATTATTGAATCTAGGTGCATTTTTATGCTTTGTTTAATCAACGGCTTGGGTATTTTGTAGAGGTCTCATGTAACGAGCAGAGCAGATCCGATTTTTGTTACGTCTTATGGCTGTCATCGATGGGGGCACAAATGTCGATGCCGGGGGCATTCGCCATAACCCAGCGGAGGCATACACCTCACCAGAAATCGCCGCACGCGAATGGGACGGGTTTTTTCGGACGCACCCGCAAATCATCGGCATGAGCGGCGATCTGCCGGAGAAAGGCAGCTTTGCGACCCACAATGATTTCGGCGTTCCGCTTCTCGCAACCCGTGACAAGAACGGCACCTTTCGAGCCTTCGCCAATGTCTGTCGTCATCGCGGCGCAATTGTGGAAGAAGCCCCGCGTGGCAAGAAGAGCCTGTTCTCCTGTCCCTTCCATTCCTGGACCTACAGTTCCCAAGGCAATCTTGTGGCAGTTCCCAAGGAAGAGCATTTCGGCACTATCGACAAGGACTGTCATGGCCTTGTCGAGCTGCCAGCCAAAGAACACTGTGGCGTTCTGTGGGTCCATCCGCAGGCGGATGGCCAATTGGACGTCGACACTCTAATGGGCGGTCTGACGCCGGAGTTCACGGCATGGGATTTTTCGAGTCTCGTGCATCTCGGTGAAGACACCTATGAGACAGCGATGAACTGGAAGCTGGCCATCGACACCTTCGGTGAGACGTACCACTTCGGCGCTCTGCACAGGAATTCTCTTTTCCCATTCTTCCACGGCAACGTTCAGGGATATGACATCTATGGCCGCAACCACCGCATGGCCCTGTGCACCCGGGGCATCGATGATCTGCGCAACCAGCCGGAGGAGATGTGGCACATCAATGATGGTGCCTTTCCGGTTTACTACATGTTTCCCAACGTCCAGGTGAATGTCGGTCAGGCCACTGTCATCCTGGTCCGGGTCTATCCGCATGGCGATGACCCGCACCGATCCCTTTCACGTATTTCGTTTTATGCACGCCCCGAGGCGCTGGAGAGCGGCGACGACACGATTGCCGAACTTGCAACACGGTTTGCAGAAATCATACGAGACGAGGACTATGTCGCTGCGGCGTCGTCCCACCGCGGGCTTCGATCTGGCTTTCTGAAAGAAATGGTGTTTGGCCGCAACGAACCAGCCCTGCACCACTATCACAACACCTATCGATCGGCGCTGGGCATGGAACCGCTGCCGCTTGAGGACGCATAAACGAACGGCGGTTCCCACTCTCGCACGGAGGGCCAGCTTCGCCTATGGTTGCAGTCCCCGTCGTTAAGACATGTAGTTGAGAGTGGATGCCCCCGTGACAGATGCTGCCCCCAAAGTCGTCGGCTTTGCCGTCTTGACCATTTCCGACACCCGCGACGAAGTCACGGATACCTCCGGCGCGTATCTCATTGACGAAATCGGCGCTGCCAGCCACGAGGTCGTCGAGCGGGCAATTGTAAAAGATGAACGTGATGCGATTGCGGGCAAGCTGCAGCAATGGATCGACAACCCGGCGATTAACGCTGTGATATCAACTGGTGGAACGGGTCTAACCGGACGAGACATCACGCCAGAGGTCTTTCATACCTTCTATGACAAGGAGATTGAGGGCTTCTCGGTCGTTTTCCACATGGTGAGCTTCGAAAGCGTGGGTGTCTCCACACTTCAGTCCCGTGCCACGGCAGGTATTGCCGGTGAGACATTCCTGTTTGCCCTGCCTGGCTCAAGCGGAGCTGTCCGCGACGGCTGGGAAAAGGTGCTCAAGGCCGAGTTCGATCACACGCACAAGCCGTGTAACCTGATCGAGATGATTCCACGGCTGGGCGAGAAGTAAGATTTCCATCGTTCGCATGATTACTGTTGAAGAGGCGCGCGCGCAGATCGCCGACGCGCTGCAACCTCTAAGTACTGAAACTGTGTCTGCCGCCCGTTCCTTTGGGCGCACTTTGGCTGCGAGCATAGTTGCTGATCGCGATCAGCCGCCAAGCGCCGTCTCGGCCATGGATGGCTATGCCGTGCGTTCAGAAGATCTAGGGCGAGAGGTGTTCTCACTGCGCGGCGAGTCCCGCGCAGGCGCAGGGCTCGATGCCCCAATGGAGCAAGGCCAAGCGGTCCGCGTGTCCACCGGCGCACGCATCCCTGACGGGGCAAATCAGGTCGTTATTCAGGAAAATGTCGCGATTGCCGGCAGCGAGTTGCGAACCCGCGACGCAGCCAATCCCGGCCGTCACATCCGACCCGCCGGGTCGGACTATCAAAACGGCCAGCAGCTGCTTAATGCGGGCACCATTCTGAGCCCCGCCAAAGTCTCGCTTGCAGCTGCCGCCGGCATCGGTGACATGCCGGTGATGCGGCGACCCCGGGTTGCCATCCTGGCAACGGGCGATGAACTGGTCCACGCGGGTGAAACGCCGGATGCGGACCAGATTTTCAATTCTGGCACTCCAGGTTTGTCCGCGCTGGTTTTTTCAATCGGCGGACAGCCCCTGTCACTGGGCATCGCGCGGGATGATCCCGAGGACGTCCGGGAAGCTTTGGCATCCGCAGAAGGTGCGGACCTGCTCGTTACAATCGGTGGCGCTTCCGTAGGCGACCATGACCACCTGCGGCGCGTCTTCACGGAAGAAGGCGGAGAGCTGATTTTTGAAAAGGTGCGCGTCAAGCCAGGCAAGCCGGCCTGGTTCGGCAAGTTGAATGAGCTTCCTGTTCTCGGTCTTCCGGGAAATCCCGTTTCGGCCATGGTAACCGCGCGGCTGTTTTTGGTGCCGGCGCTACGCATCTTGCTCGCACAGCCCTCAGCCCTGGCACTTGGATTTGAGACAGCCGTTCTTTCAGAAGATCTTGCTGAAAATGGCGACCGAGAAACCTATCTGCGCGGAATTCGAGATGGCGCCACCGGCCCGGTCCGGGCCATGACCAAACAGGACTCTTCCCACCTTGCGGCCCTGTCGGAAGCGAATGTGCTGATCCGGCGCCTCCCTGATGCACCGGCACAAGATACCGGCACGACGGTCGAGGTCCTGCCACTTTAGACGGTCCAAACAGAAACGGCCCGAAGATTTCTCTTCGGGCCGCCTCAATCACCTGAAAGAAAAAGCTGCGCTACTTGCCTTTAGGCAGCTCATTGAACGCTGCTTCCTTGTCCACACGCACATCCTGCGGCAGGCCCAGAACGCGCTCCGCCACGATATTGCGCAGGATTTCGTCTGTGCCGCCCGCGATGCGGTAGCCCGCTGCGCCAAACCACTGGGCCTGGAAGCCGCCGTTGAGTGGTGCGATTTCACGGTCGGTAATAATGCCGCCCATGTCTTCCATATCCATGGCGAAGGCTGCGAGATCCTGCATCTTCGGCGCAGACACGATCTTGCCGATGGAGGCTTCGGGGCCAGGGGCCGTGCCTTTGGAGAGTGCCGTAATCGTCCGGAAGCGGTTGAGCTTCAGACCCTGGCTTTCCACGTACCAGTCCGCAATCTTTTCGCGGACAGAAGACTGAGCAATCGCTGCGCCTTCTTCCATCTCCGTGGAGCGGGCAAGAGCCAGCAATTCACCAAAGTCCCCTGCACCGGCACCACCGCCAACAGCGAGGCGCTCGTTCATCAGCGTCGTGATCGCAGACTTCCAGCCCTGGCCGACTTCACCAAGACGCTGGCTGTCCTTCACACGCACATCGGTGAAGAACACTTCGTTGAAGCCTGAATCGCCCGACATCTGTTTGATCGGACGGACCTCCACGCCCGGTGACTTCATGTCGAGCCAGAACATGGTAAGGCCCTTGTGCTTTGGCACGTTGGGATCCGTACGCGTCACGATGATGCCGAAGTCCGAGAACTGGGCACCAGACGTCCAGACCTTCTGGCCGTTGATGATCCAGTCATCGCCGTCTTTCTCGGCCTTCGTCCGAATGCCTGCCACGTCAGAACCAGCGGCGGGCTCTGAGAAAAGCTGACACCAGATCTCTTCGCCACGCAGCGCGGGACCGACAAACCTTTTCGATGTTTCAGCGTCCGCATAGGTCATGACCGTCGGGACACACATGCCCAGGCCAATTTCAAACACGCCGCCCGGCACCGAGAACTTGGCTTCTTCCTGCGAGTAGATCACGGACTCGATGGGCGTACCGCCGCGGCCGCCCCACTCTTTTGGCCATGTGATCTGAGCATAACCGGCAGCTGCCTTTTTGGCCTGCCATTCTTTCGCACGTGCAACCAGTTCATCATCGGACATGTTGCTGCGATTGCGGGAGTTCTCGCCTGAGGCAGATTTGAGCCGGGCATTCTCTGAGAGCCAGTCATAGCACTCTTTGCGGAAGGCGGCTTCTTGCGGGGTATCGTCGAAATCCATTTTGGACCTCCTGATGTGTCAAAAGTCGTAGATTTGGATGCTACGCGGCGTTGCGCTGTTCAAGCTGCCGCACGATGCGTTCTTTCCAGCCACCGGCTGCGCCAAGGGCGAGCCCGAGCAGCTTTGACCGGCGATAATAAAACTGCGTGTTGGCTTCCCATGTGTAGCCAATGCCGCCATGGGTCTGGATGTTTTCCTGCGCCGCAAACCGGAAAGCTTCCGTCGCGGCCACACGGGCACCAGCCGCTGCAAGCGGCAGTTCTGGTGAACCGGTGGAGAGAGCCCAAGCGCCGTAGTAGCAGTGGCCACGGGCCAACTCGAGCTTCACATACATGTCGGCCAGCTTGTGCTTGATGGCCTGATAAGAGCCGATCTGACGTCCGAATGCATAGCGATCAAGGGCATATTCTTTTGCCATTTCAAGCGATGCCTGCGTGCCGCCGAGCTGTTCAAAAGCGATGAGCACAGCCGCGCAGTTCATGACATCCTGCGTCGCAGACCAGCCCTCGCCTTCCTTGCCCAGCAGGTCTGCTGCTGCGCCGTCAAACGTGATGTTCGCATGGCTGCGAGTTGGGTCGATCGTGGACACGGTCTCCCGCATGACGCCGGCGTCACTCAAATCCACCAGAGCAAGCGACAGATCACCTTCGCTCGTGCCTGAGCCAGTCTTCACCACGACGACCGCAAAGTCAGCCACATCACCATCTGCAACAGGAAGTTTTGCCCCGCTCAGCTTTCCGCCGGAAAGCGTCGTGGAAATTGTTCGCGCATTCGGGGCCTGCACACCTTCTGCAAATGCGAAACAGCCAATGGCCTCTCCCGAGGCAACCTTGGGCAGCCAAGCCTGCTTTTGTTCTTCCGAGCCAAAGCGGTTGATGGCTTCAGAAGCGAGATAGACCGACGACGACAGGGGAACCGGGGCGCATGCGCGACCGAGTTCTTCTGCGATCACGCAGAGCTCAAGGTAGCCAAGACCGAGACCTCCATAGGCCTCGGGAATCGTCGTCCCCAGAAAGCCCAAGTCGGCTAGACCCTGCCATAGCGCCTTGTCGTAAGGGGCATCACTTTCAAGGATTTTGCGTACATCCTCAGGTTTGCATTTGTCCGCCAGAAATTTTGCCACCTGATCTTTCAGGAGCTTCTGGTCATCGGAGAAATCAAAATTCATGATCTATTTCCTCAACCCTGCTGGTTATCCACTTGCGCGCCTTGGCAATCCGATATTGCGGAGCGGCGCGTCTGTGTTGATTGAACCTCGTAACATGCCCAAAGGCCACTGGACCGGGCATTAGCCCTTGTTTTCTGTGACAAAAACTAGCCCGCGGCAAGACCATGAAAAGGGCAATCGAGGCATTGATCTGACTGTCGCGGCTTTGACGTAGGGTCAGCCTGTCTTGTGGCATTGAATGCAGACCAGACCATTTGCAGTCATGTCAGTTGGAAGTGCTGCTCTGGGCTGCATCAAGAGCAATCAAGTTCGTTTTGATGTGCAGAAGCACCGCAGTGATCCGCTCTATCTTCGCTGGAGAAATGCCCTCAAAAGCCGGCACAAATATCTCTTCACCCAGCGACAGCATTTCGGCCGCAACGGACGCAAACTTCGGCATCAGATAAACGCGTTTGACCCGCCGGTCACAGGCATCAGCTCTACGCTCTACAAACCCTGCTTCTTCCAAACGGTCCACCAGCTTTCCAATCGGCGCCCGTTCCATATCCAACTGGTCTGCTATCTCGGTCTGAGTGGCGCCGTCTGTCCGGCGCAGAACGGCCAAAACGCGACCTTGCGCTTGTGTCAGACCGATTTCGCGCATCCGCCGGTCAAATAGCCTGCCGATAAGGCCCCGCACGTCGTGAACAGCCCAAGCAAACTCGCCTTCCAGCGAGAGCTCCGCAGCTCCCGTGTCCTCTGTATCAACCTCATGATGGGCGGCTTTTGACATCAGTGATCCTGTTTAGAAGCATCTGAAAACTAGTTGATCAGATCACTTCATAATTTTTGTATACATGGATATAATATGCGTGATTACAAAAGTATAGCGGGTCCAGATACCGGCCGCTCCAATTCGATGGGACAACGCAATGAAGATTTCCCGAGCGTTTCTTCCGGGCGTTGCGGCGCTTTCGATAGCTTTATCGGCATGCAGTGATGGCGGTGATGCCGCAACCGCCTTGGACCGGGCACCTGATCCGGTCCCAATGGCATCATCACGTGTTGAGCAGGTCAGCATCGAACAGCCGATCGTTGGTACCGGCACAATGGCCCCGCTGCAGAGCACTGACCTTGGTCCCCGTGTGGATGGGATCATTGAGGAAATTTTCGTTCGTGTTGGACAACGCGTAGGGAAAGGCGATCCGCTGTTCAGGACACGGGACATTGAACTGAAGTTTCGTGTTGATGAGTTGGAGAACGAGCTGAAACTGGCGTCTGCAACAGCCAAGGAAGCAAGCAGCGACTTCAACCGTATCTCAAGACTCAACAAGCGTGGCAATGCCTCAGCGGGAGCCCTAGACAAGTCGCGCGCGGCTCACGAGTCCGCACAAGCTCGGCTGGGCATCGCCGAAGCCAAACTCGGTCAGATAAAGCAGGCGCTGGACGATGCGGTTGTGACAGCGCCCTTCAATGGTGTGATCACAGCGCGCAACGTGCATGAAGGCACATTCATGGCGACCCGCATGGGCGGCGGCATGATGGGTCCGTCGGGCGTGGTGCAAATCATGGAGATCCATATCGTCGCGGCAATCGTCGACGTACCGGAAGTTCATCTTTCAAAATTTGAAGTCGGCACCCGTGCAAAGGTCATTATCGACGGCCTCAATGATGAGTTCGAAAGCGAAGTTCATCGCATCAATGACTACATCGATCCGGTAAAGCGCACCATTGAAGTACGTATCGGGATTGCCAACGATGACTATCGGATCAAGCCCGGCTCCTTTGCCCGCGCACTCATCTACCCGCCAGCCCGCGAAGTGCTGACGCTCCCGCGCGGAGCCGTGCTGGGTTTCGAAGATCAACGATATGTCTTTGTTGAACACGGCGGTGCTGCAAAACGCAAGCCAGTGCGCACGGCACAGCTTGATGCGGAACGTGTGATTGTACTGGAGGGTCTCGCTCAGGGCGACGAGGTCTTGTCGGGCCCCGGCCTGCGCACACTGGTAGAAGATGATCCGGTGATCCTCCAGAACAGCACCGACCCGATGGCAGCCAATTCCATCGACGAACCTGTTTAGGCGAGGCACGACACATGTGGATATCAGACGTCTCAATCCGGCGCCCTGTCTTTGCCGTCATGCTTGTTGGTGCGTTCGTGGTGCTCGGCTGGATCTCGCTTGGCCGCATCGGCGTTGATCTCTTCCCCCGCGTTGAGTTTCCATTTGTCTCCGTCACTACGCTTCTTGAAGGCGCAGCACCTGAGACCATTGAAACGGAAGTTACCGATTCAATGGAAGAGCAGGTCAATACGATCTCCGGCATCGAGAGCCTGCGCTCGATAAGCTCTGAGGGTCACAGTGCCGTCAATATCGAGTTTGGTCTCGATGAAATCGTCGATGTCAAAGCGCAGGATGTTCGCGACAAGGTCGCCTTGGCGATCGGTGACTTACCAGGTGATGCAGACCAACCGGTGGTACAAAAAGTTGACCCTGACGCGCAGCCGATCATGTCCATTATGATCTCCGGCGACATGCCGATGCGTGAGCTTACACGATACGCCGATAGGGTTGTGAAGGAGCAGATTCAACGCGTGCCCGGCGTGGGTTCTATCCGTGTCGTTGGGGGACGAGATCGCGAGGTTCGCATCTGGCTTGATGCCGTCCGGCTTCGTGCCTATGGCGTGACGGCGCAGGATGTGATTAGCGCCGTACGTCGCGAGCACGCTGAAATTCCGGGAGGTCGTCTGGATACGGCGGGTCTGCGAGCAGAATTCTCCGTGAAGACGAAGGGCGAAGTTCAGAATATCATTGAGTTTGGCGACATTGTTGTTGCCTACCGCGAAACGGGCCCGACCCGTGTACGTGACGTTGCCCGCGTCGAAGACGGATTGGAAGATCTAAGATCGTACGCAGAACTTGATGGCAAGCCCGGCGTAAGCCTTGAGGTCCGTCGGCAGTCCGGGCGCAACACGGTGGAGGTGGCACAAGCCATCCGCGCCCAGCTGGCCGAAATACGAAAGACGGCGCCGGAAGGTGTGCGCCTTCTGGCGGCTCGGGATACGTCGAAATTTATCGAGGACTCCGTCAACGATGTGTTTGGCGACATTGGGCTTGGCCTCGTTCTCGTGGTGCTCGTAACGCTTGCTTTCCTGCTTTCCGTGCGTGCAACTGCAATTGTTGCGATAGCTATGCCGACGGCGTTGATCTCAACTTTTTTCGCGTTCTACGTGATGGGCTTCACCCTCAACATGATGACGCTTATGGCCCTCTCGGTCGCTGTGGGTCTGCTGGTGGATGACGCCATCGTTATCCTTGAGAGTATTCACCGGCAGCTTGAAGAAGGGCACCCGCCGATGCAAGCGGCGGCGCTGGGGGTGAGGAAAGTTGGCCTGGCGGTTCTGTCGGGTTCGCTTTCAATTGCTGCCGTGTTTGTGCCTATCGCCTTCATGGACGGCATCGTCGGACGGTTCTTTTTCCAGTATGGGCTTGCGATCGTGTTTTCGGTGAGCGTATCGCTCATGTGCTCGCTGACGCTCACACCGATGCTGTGTGCACGTTTTCTTGAGCGTACCGACGAAGGAAGTCTGGGGCGCATTGGCCGGTTCTTCGATGACGCATATGTGCGTCTTGAGGCCGCCTATGGCCGCATTCTTGATTTCGCCCTTGCGCTGCGGTGGATCATTGTTCTGCTGGCCGGCGCCACCATGATGCTCGGCGTGTTCGTCGCCGGGCTTGTGCCATCTGCGTTTGACACCCGAGCCGACAGGTCAGAGTTTCTGGGTCAACTTGAGTTGCCGTTCGGAGCCGGTGTTGAGCAGACCCGAGAAGTCGCAAGCCGGGCCGCAGCCGCCATACGACGGGTTGAGCATGTGCAATCGGCCTTTTTTACTGTTGGCGGCGACAGCCGGGAACGGGTCAATCAGGCGTCGTTCTATGTCGCGCTGTCGGCCAAAGATGAGCGCGACGTTGGTTTTATTCCCATCATGGATGCCACCCGGGCTGCCATGCAGAAGGCCGCACCTGAGGCGACCCACATTTCAGTGACGGATGTTCCCTGGATATCCGGTGGCGGCTTCACAAATTTCCTGCTCGAATATTCGATGTCGGGTCCAGACCTTGATGTGCTGCGTCAGCGTACGGATTTGATATCTTCGCACATGAGGGAAACCGGCATTTTCCGCGACATCAAAACGTCGTTCGAAGAAGGTAAACCGGAAGTTCAGGTCATTGTGGACCGGGTCCGCGCTGCCGACCTTTCGGTTCCCGTGCGGTCGCTGGCTGACACTGTGCGTGCCTTGGTGGGTGGCGTCGATGTCGCTACCTTCGAGGAGTTTGGACAGCGCTATGATGTGCGTGTCCGCCTGGAAGAAGATCAGCGTCACGAACTACATCAGCTAGAGCTCATTCAGGTGCGGGCGTCGGACAGTGAGTTGATTGATCTTGCCAATCTGGCTGCGTTCAATGTCGAAGCTGGCCCGGCACAGATTGATCGGTCAAATCGCTCGCGCAACATTTCCATATTCGCGAACACGGCGCCCGGCGTCGCCATGGGTGTTGCTACCGCGGAAATTGAGCGCATCATCGCGTCTGCCGAATTGCCCAGCACCTATACAGTGACTGCTGAAGGCAGTGCCAAGCGCATGAAGGAAACGGCAGCAGCGATTGGCTTTGCCTTTATGCTCGCCTTGGTGGCGCTCTACATGATCCTGGCTAGCCAGTTCAACAGCTTCACCCAGCCGCTGATCATCATGCTGACGGCACCATTGTCATTTGTGGGCGCTTTCATCGCTATCTATCTGGCAGGCGAGACTATGACGATGTTTGCCCAGATCGGACTTTTGGCCCTCATGGGCCTTGTGATGAAGAACGGCATTCTACTGGTCGACTATGCAAATCAGGCCCACGAGGGTGGGATGTCGGCCCGGGAGGCCATCAGAGAGGCCGGCCCGGTTCGTCTTCGTCCCGTCCTGATGACTGCATTGTCCACGATCTGCGGCATGATCCCCGTGGCCATGTCAGTTAGTCAGGGGGCGGAGTTCCGCAACGGCATGGGCTTTCTGGTCATTGGCGGACTTACCTCGTCTACGGCGCTCACACTGGTAGTGGTGCCTGTTGCCTACACATTGATGGCCGATGCCAGACAGGGCGTCGAGACAGGTGTTTCGTGGGTCAAGAAAACACTGCCGACCGCCAAAAAATCAGCCTGACCCTCGATTTCTGCGCCGAGCTAGCCGCAATTTCGGACACATGCTTAAACGAGCTTTAACTTGCCATATGGCAGGCTGCTTCGGTTGTCAGTCGAATAAACCGGACGCGGAGCAGTACTATGGCAAAGGCGCAGTTCCACAAGAACCAGCGCGTTTACGTCAAACCCGTTGGCACATGGGCTCAGATCGAGCACGTGCTGCCGCAATGGGCGAAAGATGTGGAGGAGCCTCTCCGCATTTTTTATGACGTAGGCCTTGGCCGGGAATTCGGTGCGGAAGAACTTGCCAGCGAAGCCACATCAGAAAAAGTGTCCGGCTACGACGGGGAAAACTGGCGCGTGATGCGCGGGAAGAACAAGTGGCAGCAGCCCGACGAATGCAGCCATCATCCGCATCCTGGCACTTATCCCATTGTTGTCACAGGCGAGAACGACTGGGGTGGCTGGCGCGTACCCGGGTCCGAATATGATCTCTATCCAGAGCGTATCGAGTTTCAGGCTCGCCTTATTGCTGGCAGCATCCAGCTCTATCAGCTTACCCGCGAACTGGTTGGATATTCTGAAGATCAGCCGGAAAACCTCTCGAATGAGCTGATGAGCCTCATTCAGGATGCCAAACAGACTCTTCGAGCTGTCGAACAGGATCCCGAAGCGGAAGCTGAGTAGACGCGAGGTCACCTGCCTGATGCCGCACACGCTCCCAGTGTCAGAACATCTTCCATCCTTGTTGTGTCCGCCTATAGTAGGCGTTAGTTGACCGCCTGAATCCCCTTTTGCATCTGTGGAAATCCGTTGAGCGCCATGACTGAGGGCACATCGCCCGTCCCATCGCCTGCCCCATCAGCTATTCGCCTGGAGGACTACGCACCACCGCCCTGGCTTATCGACACCGTGCTGCTCGACGTCCGCTTGTCACCAACGGCCACACGAGTCGTCGCCACAACAAAGCTGCGACCCAATCCAGACGCTACGGGCACCGGGGAGATTGTGCTTGATGGGGAGCGTATGGACCTGCTGTCTGTATCCCTAGATGGCACGCAGCTGCAGGAAGATCAGTACGAGCTGACGGAGAAGTCCCTCATCCTCAGTGGTCTTGCGACCAGCGAACACACTTTGGTCGTGGAGAGCGAATGTAACCCGGAAGCAAACACGTCGCTTACAGGTCTCTATCGTTCCAACCAGGTGTATTGCACACAATGCGAGGCTGAGGGTTTTCGTCGGATCACGTATTTTCTGGATCGCCCAGACGTTTTGGCGGTCTACACGGTGCGTCTTGAAGCTGACAAGGAGTCCTGCCCGGTCCTCCTCGCCAATGGCAACCCAATCTCCCAGGGTCACCTGACGGACGGACGGCACTTTGCCGAGTGGCACGACCCACACCCAAAGCCGGCCTACCTCTTCGCCATGGTCGCTGGTGATCTAGACTGTGTGTCAGACAATTTTGTCACCATGTCCGGTCACCAGGTGTCGCTGGGCATCTATGTCGAACACGGCAAGGCAGATCGAACCGCTTATGCAATGGACTCGCTTAAGCGCTCTATGGCTTGGGACGAACAAGTGTTTGGCCGGGAGTACGACCTTGACGTCTTCAATATTGTTGCCGTTTCAGACTTCAATATGGGCGCGATGGAGAACAAAGGCCTCAACGTCTTCAACGACAAGTACATTTTGGTTCGGCCCGACACCGCGACCGACGCGGACTTTGCAAATGTCGAGGCTATCATCGCGCACGAATACTTTCACAACTGGACCGGCAATCGCGTCACCTGCCGTGACTGGTTCCAACTCTGCCTGAAGGAGGGCCTGACGGTCTTTCGCGATCAGGAATTCAGCAGCGACATGCGATCCCGCGCAGTGAAACGCATTGCAGATGTCAAGACCCTGCGCGCGCATCAGTTCCCCGAAGATGCCGGCCCTCTGGCCCATCCGGTGCGCCCTGCAAGTTACATCGAGATCAACAACTTCTACACGGCTACCGTCTATGAAAAGGGCGCTGAAGTTGTCCGTATGCTGAAGACCATTATCGGCGAAACCGCATTCCGCGATGGCATGGATATCTACTTCCAGCGCAATGATGGGCGCGCTGCCACCGTTGAGGATTTCATTTCAGCGATGGAAGATGCCTCTGGCCGGGACCTCACTCAGTTCAAGCGCTGGTACGATCAATCCGGTACGCCGGAACTGGTCGTTTCAGGCAAATACTCGCCGATCGACGAGACCTATGAGTTGACGGTCGCGCAATCCACGCCGCCAACGCCGGGCCAAAGCAGCAAGGCACCTTTTCATATACCTTTGATCACCGGCCTGATCGGGGAAGATGGACAGAGTTTGCCTCTGCATCTGGCGAACACGGGCACTTTCGACGAAAGCGCTCCTGTCTCCGAAGCGGTTCTTGAACTCACCCAGCATGAACAGACCTATAGTTTCGAGAAGGTAACCTCTCCTCCGGTTCTCTCGCTTCTGCGCGGCTTCTCGGCTCCTGTGAAACTGACGACAAATGGCGGCGACAAAGACTGGCTCTTCCGCATGGCGCACGACCCAGACCCCTGCGCCCGTTGGGAAGCGGGCCAGACATATGCCCGTGAGTTGCTCATCAATGTTGTTCGCACCCTGGCTGCAGGAGAAAAACCAAGGCGCGGCACGCGCTATGCGGATGCGCTCCGCAATGTTCTGCAGGATGATGCGCTTGAGCCCGCTTTTGCTGCAATGATGCTCGATCTGCCCGGTGAGGCAGAGCTGGCACAACACATCGGTGCGGATGTGGATGCAGATGCCGTGCACGACGCGCGCAGACACCTTCAATCAGCTGTTGCGGATCAATTGGGTGACCTTCTGCTGGACCTCTATGCCCAGTTGCAGTCCAACGCGCCTTACAGCCCTGGCTCCGAACAGGCCGGCCGGCGGTCTCTCAAGAATGCCTGCCTGCGGCTCTATGCCGGGCTTGGAAATGAAAATGCGGCGCGACTTGCTTCAGCTCAGTTTTCGTCTGCCAACAACATGACAGACATGGAAGCGGCCTTGGCCACGCTCACACATATGCAGCGCGCTGAACGCCAAAGCGCGTTTGATGCGTTCTATGACCGGGCATCAGGCGACCCTCTACTGCTCGACAAGTGGTTCTCCTTGCAGGCCATGTCGTCGCGTCCGGATACGCTGCAAGCCGTCGAGGCACTGATGCGGCATTCTGATTTCTCACTCAAACGGCCAAACACGGTCCGATCGCTTGTTGGTGTTTTTACCGGCTCAAACCCTGTTCGCTTCCATGCATCGGATGGGTCTGGGTATCGGTTCCTGACCCGCGTCGTGCGTGATCTGGACGGCATCAATCCGCAGGTCGCTGCCCGCTTGCTTGGGACGCTCAAGAGCTGGCGGGTTTACGACGCCCCCCGCAAAACAGAAGCCGTAAACGCGGTAACTGATTTGCTTGATGGCGGGAAACTGTCAGAAGACGTCTATGAGATCGCAACACGCATGATTGCGTGATGGCTGATCGCGAGTCTGATCGCATGAGAATCACCAACATAAATTCGCAATACGCGAATCGTGAGTCTCAACCGCAACAGATTTCAGGTCCTTAATGAAAAGTTAACAGCACCCCAACTCCTATTGTGGACACCGGGACTCCATATGCGAATCATCGTGAGCGAATCGCAATGAGGGGCAGGCCACTTCCGGCTTGCGGGGACATGAAAGGTCCCCACGCGATGGGAGCACGGGCGATGAGCGAAGCGCGGTTTTCGGGGCCACTCTCGACACAGACAGGTCCAATTATACCCAACACTCCCGGTTTCCTGCGCAGGCTGCTCGCATCACCAGAACGCCAGGCCCGGTCCGCCAAGACATACGCCTCTGATGAAAGCCGTGCACGCATCTGGGCACTTGTATTCTCTGCATTGGTCCTTGTGGCTTTCAATGGCATCGCCGCCTGGCAGCTGCGCACGGACTATCAGGCAGGGCTTGCACAGGCGCATGGTCATGCGATGGCACTAGCCAAAGCACTTGCTGGAGATGAAAGCATGGCCCGGTTGAACCAGGGGTCGTTCAATCAACGGATTGGCGAACTTGATTTGCCAACGGGCATGACGGTAGGCCGGCAGCCGGCAGGAACGACGTCTGCGCCAGACGCACCAACTGGCATTCAAGCGCGGGCGGTCATCGCCGACAGCACACAGCAGGTCTCAGTCTTCATTCCCATTCGGGCAGCGCTGGCGGACTGGTACGCCACATTACCCTTTCATCTTGTCCTGATGGCCGGTGCGTCTTTCTTCATCTGCGTCTTGGGTGGCGGCATGGTGCGGCAAATCGAACGCAAGACCGCTGCAGATATTGCTCTGAAAGACAGTGAGCAGCGGTTTGAGCTGGCCTTTGCCGGTGCACGATGCGGCATCTGGGACTGGGACCTGAGCGCCGGCCGCCTGTATTGGTCGGCGCCCATGTTCGCACTTCTTGGAGAGACGCCGCGTGCAGCGCGCCTCTCCCCGGACCAGGTCATGAACTACGTACATCCTGACGACAGGCATATCCTGCAAGAAGTGGAAGACAGTGTTCGGCGCGGGACATTGGGCTATGACACAACCTTCCGGTTGCGGCACTCCTCGGGAGACTGGGTATGGGTTCGCGCAAAAGGTCAGATCTGGCGCGGGTTGACAGCCAACACACAGCGTCTCGTCGGCATTGCAATCGACATTACAGAGCAGAAGCAGGCGGAAGCCCGTGAAAGGATGGCCAACGCGCGCCTGCGGGATGCGGTTGAGAGCATTTCAGAGGCGTTTTCGCTTTGGGACGGTAAAGGCCGCCTGGTTCTGGCCAATGAGAAGTTCCGCGCGTTCCACAATATCAATCGAGAAGCTGTACCCGCAGGCGCAACGGCGCGGGATCTCGACATTCGCAGTGCCGAGGGCGAGCTGCTTTTGCCCGGACGCATGGCGGACGCGAACAATCCGGAGCATCTGGAAGTCAAACTGCCGGGAGGGCGCTGGCTGCATCTCAGCGAACGTCGAATGCGGGATGGTGGCATTGTTTCTGTAGGCACAGATATAACGGCCCTCAAGCATCAAGAAACCGAACTCGTTCAAAAAGGGGAAACCCTTGCTGACACGGTGACAGACCTTGAGGGGTCTCGGCGCAAACTCCAGGCCCAGGCAAGTCAGCTTGTCCAACTGGCGGAAAAGTACGCAGGCGCCAAGTCTCGCGCCGAAGCCGCAAACCGGTCCAAGTCCGAGTTTCTGGCCAATATGAGCCATGAGCTTCGCACACCACTGAATGCCATTATTGGCTTCTCGGAAATCATGCGAAAGCAGATGTTCGGGCCGCTTGGTGCTGCCAAATACGAGGACTACGCGAGCGACATTCACGCTAGCGGTGAACACCTGCTCGAAGTGATCAATGACATCTTGGACATGTCAAAGATCGAAGCGGGTAAGCACACGCTCGACATGTCGGACATCAAGATCGATGATGTAATTGAGGAGACGCTTCGTATCGTCTCAGGACGCGCGGCAGAAGCTGACGTAACCCTCCTGTCCGAACCGATTGACATCCCCGCTATCCGGGCGGACAAGCGCGCTGTGAAGCAAATCCTTCTCAACCTCGTGACCAACGGCATAAAGTTCACGCAAGCTGGCGGGACGGTCTGTATTGAAGCTGAGCAAAGCGAGGCCGACGATTTCGTCACGTTGAACGTGATAGACACCGGCATCGGAATCGACGCGGCTCACCTTGACACTCTGGGTCGTCCCTTTGAGCAGGTTGAGAGCAACTACCTCAAGACACATGAGGGCACAGGACTTGGGCTGGCCCGCTCCCGCTCTTTGGTAGAGTTGCATGGCGGCGCGCTTACAATACAAAGTGCTCTGGGAGAAGGTACCTGCGTCTCCTTCACACTTCCCAGGGCTGTCCAGCAGGTGCCCACAGATATCAATGCAACACAGGTTGATCTGCCAGTCTATTGAAGTGACCTGTCAGGTCCCATCGGCCTTGGTCCACCGCGCGGCCCATGTCGACCGGCCATTCTTTCAAACGCATCTGCAAGTTTCTGTCGCTGTTCCGGCGTGAGATCGGCAAGAAGATCTGCAATAGGGTCCTGCAGCGACGAAGCCAGGTCGCGTTGCTGGTCACGTATCTCTGCTAATGCGGCCGTCAATGCCTCAGGATCAAACGGGTCCGCTCGCATTGCTGCGACTACATTACGGTGCTTTGCTCGCATTGCCAGGAATTTGGAACGCAGATCCGGCACCTGCTGGCGCAGCTCGCGTTGAAAGCGCCGCCCTTCCATCGGTCCCAATGCCTCAACAAAGACCCTGGGGTTTGGCAGCAGTCCGGGCATCGGCCCGCCCCTGTGCCCGACGTCACGCCCGCCATCTTTGAAGGCAGGCCCACCGATCAGCAATCCCGCGAAAAACAGGTTCACCGCAAGCGACACGAAGAACACCACCATCAGCCAGCGGCTGGGTCTTGTCGTCTCCGAGTTATCCGTCATTTGCCCAATCCCCAAAGCCAATCTCACCGCCATAGATCAACGACAGCACATCTCTATCGTCCGTCTCGTAGAACGCAGTCTCCGTTTCAAGAGACTGTTGGGACAAAGGCACAAGATCGAGAGCACCGACCCACACGCCCATTGCAAGCGACGCCGCAAATCCAACTGCTGGCTGCCAAAGCGGGACATCTGGCAAAATCTGGTCAAATACCCCACGCACTTTCGCAATGAAACCATGATGCCGAACATCGGCAGTGCTGGTGCGGGCGCGGCTTCTGGCGGCATTTGCGAGTATGCTATCGACCAGATAGTCCGGAATATCTGATTGCGGCGCCTGGTCCAGAAGCTGGTCCAACGAGGCTGCTTCTTGCTGGTATGCGAGCAATGACACATCGCCAGCAACAAGTGCTGCCGCCCTCGCACGCTCGCCAGCGGGCCACCTGTGCTCCAAGGCACCATATGCGTCAATCAGCTCTCTTACCCGGTCAGGTGTCATCGCACCTCTCCCAACAATTCTTGCTTCTGGTCGATGAGCGCCTTTTTCAGACCTCGCCGGCCTCGCGCTAACAGCGATTCCAACGCATCAATACTTACGTCCATAACCTTTGCCGCCTCGATGTTGGTCATCTCGTCAAAATGAACGAGCTGAATCGCCGCTCTTTGCCGGTCCGGCAGTGCATCTACCGCTCGCGTAACCTGACCTGCCCGATCATCGCGCACAATTCCCTCGACTGCGTCCGGCTGATCGTCAATTAACTCGGGTGCGTCCTCGATAGGCATGGACTTGCCATACCCCTTTTTCCGCAGCCGGTCGTAGCAAAGATTCATTGCAATCCGCACGATCCAGGTTCGCAGACGCGCTCCTTTTGGGGTCCATGTCCCTATGTTCTTCCAGACGCGCAAAAAGGTTTCCTGCGCGATCTCTTCCGCATCTGCCTCGTTCTTGAGCATACGCCGGGCCGTCGCCAATACCTGCGGTAGAAACAGGTCGACGGCCTCGCGCATGGCATTGGGTTCACCTGCTTCAACACGCGCCGCGAAGGCCGCATCAGCGGCCGCTTCAGCGCCTGGCCCATCCTGAACGCTTTCCACTCTTGGTTCTGGCGATGCCGCCAATAGTGCCCCCTGAAATTTTGCGCCGCACTCAAACCTTGGTGCATCAAACAGCCTGAGGTCTGGGCCAGATATCGTCAAATCAGCCCGGCTTTGCACTTCAGACAAATGCGCGACATATGTTGGCAGACCAGATCCCATACCATGAAGCAGGCGAGCCGCCACTCTGTGCGGCGACTCGCCGATCTCCTACTTGGACTTTGAAGCACCACGCGCATCACGCATAGCGTCCCGCATGGCCTTCATCTCATCCATTGTTACTTGACCGTCGCCATCTGCGTCAGCACGCTGGAACATGTTTTCCGTCATATGCGCAACGAATTCAGGCTTGGAAATGTCTCCACTTTCATCCGTATCCGCAGACGCAAAGCGTTCTGCAGCGCGATCAGCGCGTTTGCTGGAACGTTCGTCCGCCGCGGATTTCATTTCCTCCAAAGTGACCGCACCGCTCTTGTCAGCGTCGAGCCGCTCGAACCGAGCTTCTATGCGAGCAGCCTGATCGTCATCAGACATCCCAGCATGATGTCCCCGGTGTCCCTTGCCGCGCATGGGCTTGAGCTCATCGGGCGCAAGCGCACCTGAGCCATCCTTGTCCAGGCGATCAAATCGCTTCTCAGCCATCGCCGTGGCTTCACCCAGGGAAATCGATCCATTCCCGTCAGTGTCCAGTCTATTAAACCGGTCGCCACCGCCTGGCGCCGCAACAGCAATGCCGGCGCCAATTGCAAGTGTAAGTGCTGTAACTGTAAGTATCTTATTCATGAGGTATTCCTTGAAAACCGTGCGTGTGATGCCCCACATGCCCGCATACTGAACACACCAACCGGCGCGGCCTGCCATCCACCAAAGGGGGCCATGGTAGAACTCAGACCTGCCGCACCGGCCGGGCCGGGTCCGCGAATGACATTTTTGAGGGATGCCGACCGTCCGGGGGCATTTAGGGAAATGCATCTCGGGCAGTATGTTCGCAGACACCATCCGTGGGTGTTCGCTCAATCAAACGGGACACCAGCGGGATTCCGTCGATTGCATTCCCAAATTCCAAAGAATCTTGAAGAAACAGCTGATTAGTGGGCGTCAGGGGGTGTCCTGCGCGCGTTTGGGCAAATGTAAAAGGGTCGCGGAACAATGGCGGCGGAAATGGCGGAGCCAGTCCGCGACGAAACCTGGAACCGGTTTGCTGACCCAAGAACTTTGGCCTCAACATCAGCCAAAGCAACAATCCGTTTGAGCGACGGGGACCACGACACGCTTGTCAGTTTCCCCACTACCCCGGACGCGTCAGACAACCGCAGGTCAACCGGCACCTCGCTGCCGTCCAGTTCCAATCCCACCAGTGCATGCTTGGCGCCGCTGAGTTGCTGCTTTTTGAGCGCCGACCGTCCACTAAATGGGTCACCTTCAATGCCTATAAGGCCACCCAGGCCGAGTTCCAGAACTGTTCGACTCTCGCCTCGATTGGCGGTTGTAGCGGGATGGTAGTCACGTCCGACCTTTGGGTGACCCGCCTCCAGTCGCGCGACATCCCGTGCATGCTGACCCACCAGGACCGGCCGGAAGAGAGCAGCATCACGATAGATACGGTCGAACACAAACAGAGCGTCTTCGGCAGAACACCGCACTTCATATCCCAGACCACCGGTCGCCGAAACACGGGCCACCACCAGGTTAGCGGTGCCGATTTGAAGAAGCCGAACGGCGCCTGGCCTCAATGCCTCGAGACCGCCACATCCAGCCGCGAGCAGAGCTGCACAGGCCGACGGACCTTCCACGGCAAAGGTACAGAGCTGCTCTGAAACATCTTCCACGTGGCAGTCAAAACCCGATGCGGAAAGCGTTAGCCAATCCAGACACCGAACCGCTAGTGTCAGGAACCAGTCTTTGTCGGTCGATCTTAGAATCACGCCGTCGGCTATCAACGCCCCTTGATCATTACTCAGAACAACCCGGCGCGAGGCACCAGTTTTGACATTGCCACCACATCCGCCGGCAAGGCGGTTGAGATAGGCGCCCACATCCCGTCCCGCCAATTGATAAGTGACGAGCGCATTCAAGTCAGACAATGTGCAGGCATTACGAAGCGCGGCGTGCTCGGCTTCGACCCCCTGATAGACATCAGGTAGTGTCCAGCCAAGCTCAGTAGTCCACTGGTTGGTCACATTGAACTCGGACGTGCGCTGGTGCAATGGCGTCGGCCGAACCGCCTGATCCCAGGTTCGAAGATCGCTGGAGGGCTGGCTCACAAGCGCGTCTCCTTGCTAAATCTGACAGCAGCGGCGACCGCATGGAGCGCTGGTCTCCCCGTCAAGCCACCGCCGGGATGGGCACCCGCACCACCAAGAAACAAACCCTTGATTGATCCTGCTTCCTCTGCCAATTGAGGTGTGGGGCGCATCATCATGGATTGATCCAAAGTCAGTTCGCCCTGATGCCAGTCGGCCCGCGCGACGCCGCAATGCGATTCGATATCCGGCGGCACAAGCACCTCCCCAGCCATCACCAGATCCGGCAGGTCCGGAGAGTATTCGCCCAATGTCTTTACGACCTTGTCGACAAGTATGTCCCCGCCGGCGTCCCATCCACGATCCAAATCAAAAGGCATGAACGGTATGACCACCGACAAGACGTGTCGCCCCTCCGGTGTCAAGGTTTCGTCCATGATGCTCGGCAGCGTAACCTCCATGACTGGATGATCCGGAAGGATGCCGTACTTTTGACTGTTCGATGCTCTCTCCACGTCAAGTAGGCTTGGGGCCAACAAGAGGCGACCAGCCAAGGTCGATTCATCGGCCTTTGGGAATGTCGGTATGCGCTCAAGTGCCAGATTTACTTTGGCCGATGATCCACGCATACGAATGCGATTTACGTCACCAACCAGACCAGCATCCAGATTGCGTGGGCCGAGCAGCTGCAGATAGGTTGCCTTGGGGTCAACGGTCGAGATGACGATTGGACATGAAACCTCATCACCATTTTGCAGCACCAGTCCGCGGATCTGGCCGTCCTTAGCGGTTATGGATTGCACAGGTGCGGACGTTTTTAGCTCGGCACCATAGGCTTCAGCGGCCTTGGTCAGCGCTGCGGTGAGCCCGCCAGGGCCGCCTGCGACCTGCAGCGTGCCGCTGGCACTCGCGGTCTCACCAGCTCGTTGCCATGCCCAATAGAACAGTGAGCCCGGGCTGTACGGGCCGTGAAAACTCCCAATACTCGCATCTAAGGACAGAGCACCTTTCAGTAGATCCGTCTCAAAGGAGTCGTCAAGAAAGTCCGCCGCATTAGATGGGAGCAACCGAAGGACCTTCTGAAACGAAGATGCGCCCCGTTTACGTTCACCGACATAATGGCGCAGCCATTCCAATCTACCTCTAAGGTTATCGGGTATTAGCTTAGGCGCAGACTCGGCGTAAACAGGACGAAGCGCACGCACCAGGGCATCCATTGTCTTGGAGAAGCCTGACCAGGCATCCGCGTCCCTGCTCGACCAGCTGAAGATGGCTTCCCGAGTGGCACCGGCGGAAGCACAGAGTGGAATGTGACGACCATCAGGATCAAGCGCGACCCGCCCTACATTTTTTTGAAGGACATGAAGTCCATACTTCTTCAGTTTGAGTTGGCGGATCAGGCTTGGCGGAAAACCTGAGACGACATGAGCACATTTGGGGACGCGTACACCGGGCACCAGCGTGCTGGTGCCACAAGCACTGCCAAGAGTTGGCAATGCCTCACACAGAACAACTCTTCTTCCGGCCTTGGCAAGCAAACCTGCGGCGACGAGTCCATTGTGGCCGCCACCAACAATGGCGACATCAAAGCTATTAGAGCGCCCACTCATGCAGATATTCTCCGCGCGGCGCGCAGTCTTGCATCCGCCAGAATAGTTCTTGCTGCATTGGCACCGGGAGCGCCCATAACACCACCGCCTGGATGCATGCTTGATCCACAAAGATAGTAACCGCCAATGGGCGTCCGGTACTGCGCTAGCTCCGGGAGTGGCCGGTTAAAAAGCAACTGGTCGAGGGTCAACTCCCCGTGGAAAATATTGCCCTGCGTCAGGCCGATCTCATTCTCAAGATCTTCCGGGGTCCGCGTCTCAACATGACGAATTTTCGACTTGAATCCAGGTGCCGCCTTTTCGATCTTGCTCAGCACCACATCCTGAAGCTCAGAGCGTTTGGCGTCTGTCCAACTGCCATCGATCAGTTTGTCAGGAACGTACTGCACAAAAACGGATGCAACATGTTTGCCTGGCGGCGCCAATGTTGGATCAAGTCTTGAGGGTATGACGATCTCAAGATATGGATCGCGTGGCATGACTTTTTCTTTCCAGTCATCATAGGCCCGCTCCATATCCACAACGGTTCCGCACAGTCGTACGTCTCCATCAAGGGAGGGACAATCCGACGGGATATCTGTGAACTCTGGAAGTCCATCAAGTGCGATGTTTAGTTTTGCCGAAGAGCCCCGCGTCTTAAACTTTGATACCTGCTCCACAAAGCTCTTTGACAGTTCTTTCCAATCCAGCAAGGAAAGAACCGAACGCTTGAGCTCGAGCCCGGATACAACGACGCCGGCATCAATCTCAACACCGCTCTCGAGCACGACACCTGTCGCGCGTTTCTTTGAGACTTTGATTTCTGAGACACCTGACGATGTTCGTATCTCGCCGCCGTGTGAACGCAAAGCCGAGGCTATCGCCATCGAGACAGCACCCATTCCGCCACGCACATACCCCCATGCGCCATTGGGTCCATCAAGCCCACCAATCCGGTGATGTAGCATGACGTATGCGCTGCCAGGCGACATGGGCCCAAGGCCGGTCCCAATGACCGCTGATGCTGCCAGGTGCGCCTTTACGATGTCGGATTCGAAATAACGGTCCAGAAGATCAGACGCGGACAGTGTCCAGAACCGTATTGCATCAGCGAGTCCATCACGGCCCAAAGACTGGGCATCGGACAGGAATGACATGACCTTTCGCAGCTCTTTTGGCCGCAGCGACGCCGGGTTAGGTGGTGCTTGCATGAGCAACGGCGACACCAAGTCCGCCTGCTGTCGCATATCGCGCCCGTAACGCATGTAAGCATCGGCGTCGCGCGCAGAGTGTCGCGCAAGTTCCCGGTGCATCACATCAGGATGTGAAGAGGACGCTATATACCTGCCGTCCCCAGTGAGTGTCACCGACCCCTGATAGGGCATAACACGCAACCCATGCTGTGTAAGATCAAGGTCGCGAATGATTTCCGGACGGAGAAGACTTAGTGCATAGGAGCAGCTGGAATAGATGAAGCTGGGCTCAATTTCCCTGCTCACCGCCGCACCACCAATGTAATCGTTTTTCTCGAGAGTGAGCACGCTCAGTCCGGCACGTGCCAGATAGGCTGCGGCGGTGAGGCTGTTGTGACCTGCACCGATGACGACGACATCAAAGCGTTCCATGCTGATCGGGCCACGGTGGCTTACGCCACTGGCTCTCCATAATCTCTGTTGTTCAAGTAACCACAGTCAGCGAGGGCGGCAAGCAAGCCCATCTGTTAAGGATAACAGCCAGAAACGTCACCCCTTGGCGCGGCTCTCCACCAAAAGGCCAAAAGCCTCAGCAACTGTAGACTTTGCCTCAGACAGGTCACGCTCGACAGCCGCAAAGCTTGGCACATCAATCGCCCTAGCCAGGCGGCTTTTGAGAGCCTCCGCGGCATTTGCCGGCTCAAATGTTCCCTGGACTGCAATCCGAAGAATCTGCGTGAGACTGTGGTACTTGTTCGCGATTGCGATCAGTTCACTTCCCAGACCGGCTTCTATGACGCCTGCGTCGACCAGGTTCGCAAGCGCGGACAGGGTGCCTGTATCAAGCAAGTCAGGCTGCTCGCAGGCGTGAATCAACTGTAGGGCCTGAGCAATGAATTCGAGATCCACCAAGCCGCCGCGACCATGTTTAATGTCCCACAATTGGTCGCTGCCCAGTTCTTTGTAGATGCGCTCACGCATGTCCACGATATCCTGAGCCACCGCAGGAGCACTTCGTGTCTCACATAAGGCATCAGCAATAGCAGCCGACACCTTTTCACGCATGGCTGGTGTTCCGGAGATCACCCTTGCACGCGTTAACGCCATCTTTTCCCACGTCCAAGCACTTTCATGATGGTATGTGACGAAGCTGCGCAAGCGTGTCGCCAGCGGTCCTGCGCGTCCCGACGGGCGCAGCTGCATATCGACCTCGAAAAGCGGTCCCTCCGCAGTGGGTGCCGTCAGTGCACTGATAAGGCGCTGACACAACCGGGAGAAGTACCGCACACAATCAATGGGACGCCTGCCGTCGGACTCAGTTGCTTCGCCTTCAAAATCATAAATGACGATTAGATCGAGATCAGACGTTGCGGTCATCTCGCCGCCGCCGAGCTTGCCCATGGCCACCACGGCCATTTCGCCGCCAGTGAGATTACCGTGGTCACGTTGAATCTCTTCGAGAGAGACCGGCACCATGCCGCGCACCAATGCTGTTGCCAGGTCTGCGTAGGCTCTCCCGGCCTCCCGGGCCGGAGCCGTCCCCGTCAAAACCTGCACACCAATCTGAAACATCTGCTCACGGGCATAAATTCGCGTGAGGTCAAGAACCTGCTCAAATCCATCCGCCTGGGCGACGAGGCCATCAACTTCAGTGGAGCGCGTTTGTTCATCAGCCAGCGGTTCGTAGAAGTCCGCAGCGATGACCGCTTCCAAAACGTTGGGATGCTCAGACAGGTATCGCGCAAGCATCGGGGCGGACCCCATAATGCCGGAAAGAAGGTCGATGAGAGCTGGGTTCTGAAACAGGAGCGAGAAGAACTGAACCCCTGCCGGTTGGCCGGAAAGAAAAGTATCAAACCGGGTCATGGCCTGGTCGGGCTGGTCGACTGCCGCAATGGATTTCAGAAGCCGGGGCGTAATCTTGGAGAGTAACTCCCTCGAGCGCGGCGCCCGCGTTGCAGGAATGCGCCCGAAGTGCCACTGGCGGACCGTGTCGAGAATAACTGTCGGATTCTCAAACCCCATATCCGAGAGGGCACGAATTGTCGCGGGGTCATCATCTGTCCCACTGAATACCAACGCGTCTTCACCAGGTGTCGAAGACGGCTCGCGCTCAAATAGTTTGGCGTAATGGCCTTGTACCGTAAGCAGGTGACGCCTGAGATCATGGCGGAACTCACCTTCCTGCTCATAGCCCATAAAGGCAGCGATTGCCGCAACACCGTCTGACGTTCGAGGCATACGGTGGGTCTGTTCGTCATTGACCATCTGCAAGCGATGTTCGAGGGCCCTCAGGTACTTGTATGCGTCAATCAAGTCCGTGCGGGTCTCGGTGGCAATCCACCCCTCATCAACCAGAACATCGAGCATTTCCAAGGTCGCCCTTCCCCGAAGTGCAGGAGACTTACCGCCCCCAATCAGTTGTTGAATCTGAACGAAAAACTCGATCTCCCTGATCCCGCCGCGGCCAAGTTTGACATCGTGTCCCTCGACGGCAATGGCGCCGTGACCACCATGAGCATGGATCTGCCGCTTGAGGGAATGGATATCCTCAATGGCGGCAAAGTCGAGATAGCGCCGCCACACAAATGGCGCCAGCATGTCCAGAAGACGCCGCCCGGCCTTTAGATCGCCGGCGCACGCTCGCGCCTTAATCATGGCAGCCCGTTCCCAATTCTGCCCCATCGTCTCGTAGTAGGTCTCAGCAGCTTCCGCTGAGATGGCAACATTCGTTGCCCCCGCATCGGGCCGCAACCGGAGGTCGATCCGAAAAACATAACCGCCGCCAGTCGGTTCTTGCATGACCTTCACAAGCTCACGGGTCAGACGCACGAAGAAGGAACCGGGATCAATGTCTTTGGAAAAAATGAGGCCGTCAGGCTCATAGAAGACGATGATATCGATGTCGCTCGAATAATTGAGCTCAAAGGCGCCATGCTTGCCCATTGCAATTACAATGAGTCCTGACCCACGCGTGGGCACTGCTTCATCGGCCAAAACGATGTCGCCCTTCTTGGCAGCCTCACGCAGCAACCAACAACAGGTTGCCTCGATGACCGTATCGGCGAGGCTGGTGAGCGCATGAGTTACATCTTGTAGTTGCCACACCGTTGATACGTCGGCGATGGCTGTGAGCAGAGCGACCTGGCGCTTTGCTGTTCGTGCTACTTCCATAAGTTCAGAACGATCCGTTGCCTTTGCGGCCTGGACCACGCACTCGTCGAGCAATTGACTCAACAGCTCGCTGGGGTCGTTGTTCAGAAGATGCGGGAGCGTTTCAGCCTCACGAACCATCAAGCGGCTAAGAAATGGAGAGTTGCCAGCTAGTGCTCTCAGGAGGTGGATTGCTTCTTTCTTTTTCAAGAGGGTTTTCAGGGGTTTGGTGGTGGCGGCAATCTCATGCAGGTCCTGCATCGCCCTCGTTGCACGCTCGCCATCTGCGGGGATCAAAGAAGCCCGCGGTGACGCCTCCAAGGGAGAACCTTTTGCGGTCTTGGCCATTAAACTGACTTTCACGATGATCATTCCGGGCTCCGGCGGACACATACCGGAGACATCAAGACTCAAACGAAAAACCCGCCGACGCAAGATGCCGGCGGGTTGATCGTTGTTGCATGTTGACCTGCGGATTCATCCGCCGGCCGCGTTATTGGCCCGCTAGCAACCAGCGGCGTCTTTCAACTGAGCCGCGGGCTTGAACCGCAGTACTTTGGAGGCTTTGATCTTGATCGCTTCGCCAGTCTGCGGATTGCGACCCATGCGTGCGGCACGTTTTGAAATCGTGAAAGTGCCGAAGGTGCCGATCGTGTACTTGCCTTCCTTCTTTGCACCCTTGAGGCCTTTTTCAATTTCGCCGAACACGAGTTCTACGGCGCGCTTTGCTTCTGCCTTTGACATGTCGCCTGCAGCCGCAACGTTCTCGATAAATTCTGCCTTGCTCATCTCGATTGCCTCTTAAATTGACCTGTTGGCAGCGCGCACATACACGCCGCTGGATGTTCAATGGTGCTGATGCACACCTGATACTGGTGCCCGGATCTTCTGACCCTGGCTCGCCTCTTGGGTGATGCCAGCAACACAACGCGCGTCCGACTCACTTTCAAAAACGAAGTCTCACCTCGATAGGTCTGTTTTCGCAGGTGCGCAAGGGGTTTTGAGACGGGTGCGTTCACCAAACCCTTATGGGACAAGGGTTTGGTGAGACCGTTGCCCTAAAACCCACTTGACGAAGGTCATTGAGCGCACAACACAAACAATAAATGTGATTCGCAGCGTCAGGTCTTCGTGGCTGCATTGAGCCTGAGCGTGTGGATAATGTCGAACACAAGGCCAATTTCACGGGCGATGCGTGCAACTGAAGCGGAATCATCCGCCCGCTTGAACATCCCGGCGCCTTCAAACCGATCTTTGCCGCCATTGACCGTCAAGAATAACTGGTCGCCATGGAATGCCAGTTGAAGTTTCCCGCCGACATTGTCCGCTAAGTCGCACACTCGCTCCATGAACGTGGGAGTCAACAGGTACCTGGCTTCCACCTGATCGTCCGAGAAAACCTCAAACCTCTTCTCAAATCGAGGATCTTCGAGGCGGACTCGTTCGCTGCTCTTACCCAGCCCGCCAAAGAAGTTACCGCTCATGCCGCCATCACTTGTCAGAATTGTTCTGCTTGAGAATGTCTTGGGATATGTG
>ERZ1740067.299-NODE-299-length-41108-cov-24.123255_pt1 | contig 41108 bp, 42 predicted proteins | sample MGYA00581736_ERZ1740067 | MGnify/ENA primary metagenome ERZ1740067 (study PRJEB43018, sample SAMN04849236) | marine metagenome | isolation source: floating plastic debris | place: Pacific Ocean | collected 2008-08-27 | study: EMG produced TPA metagenomics... | reverse complement strand
AGTCGGCTGCATTAGCTCTAGGGTGACAGGCACAGCGCCCCCCATGGGCATACCGTCTGGGGAACCACCACCCCTACCCAACAGAATCCAAAGCGCAAAGCCCCCTCCAGCCAGAACTATCAGAGCAGCTAACCAAATCAACCAGTTACGCTGAGCCGGGGGTGACATGGAAGAAGAAGACTCCATCGCGGACGTTTCCTCAATTGTCGAAGGATTAGAGTGTGAAGTCATAAAAACGAGCAACTAACAGGAATCGCTCTCAACGATCCTGGCCTGGATAGTTCTATATTATCGAACTTTACAAAGTTATACCAAATTCAAACAGCTAAATTAGCTTTGACAGTCTGTCGGGGGACTGTTGCTGACATAGAGAATGACCAATCGACTAAACGGGGACAGTGCCAGATTTTTTAGATTAGAGCGCCTCGAGAAGCAGCAACGCCGTTAGATTAACTAACGTACCAACCGGAAAAGTGCTAACCCAAACACCACGGCTCAGCACAACGAACGCCCTAATGACGTTAAACAGTCACAACAAAATTGTCTTTAAACCTATGGAGTGATAAATATCAGCCTAAGAAAACTCTCCGTACAACAAAAAACGCGACTTGTGCAGGTTGAAGTATGATAAGACGCCTAATACCGACAGGTACCATGCTTGTTAAGGTCCACCATAGCGCATATCTGTTTTTTTATGGGTCTGTTTATCTATAGAGCGCCATGAACAAAATTCATATGGAAAATCACCTAAGCACACCTGATAAATTGGACAAAATGGCGTCAGCGGTTAAGACCCGATGGGTTAACGTTTCAAACCCCTAATTTTTATCTATACGTCTGGACTACCCTAAGTGTCGCGAGTGTGATGGCCATCGTCGCCGCTGGAGTAGCTTAGCTGCAAAAACGTTCAAGACAGCCTAGATCAAGACAGCCTAACCTAAGCAGGTAATCTGCATTAGGTGTTTTCTATGATCATGGCGTCTAAGCTGGCGCAGCGCCCCTGGCAAGAGTTTTGGGCTGGGGCCCGGCAAACTATCCCCCTAATTGTTGGTGCCATTCCGTTTGGAATTATTTTTGGCACCCTGGCACAGTCTAGCGGTCTCTCCTTTGCTGGGGCAATCGGGATGTCAGCCATTGTCTTTGCTGGTTCATCCCAGTTTATTGCCCTGGGTCTGCTGGCGACCGGTACTCCCCTGGGCATTATTGTCCTCACCACCTGGGTCGTCAATCTGCGGCATCTGCTCTATGCCGTCAGTCTCGTTCCCTATGTCAAACATCTCAGCCAGAGCTGGAAGCTGCCCCTGGGCTTTTGGCTTACCGATGAAAATTTTATGGTGGCGATCCAACGCTACCGTCACGACGATCCGTCTCCTTACAAACACTGGTTTCAGCTTGGTTCGGCTCTGGCAATGTATACCAGCTGGCAGCTGTGCACCCTAATGGGGCTTACCCTCGGTGCCAGCATCCCCAACGCCGATGCCTGGGGGTTAGATTTTGCCATGGTCGCTACGTTTATTGGCATGACTATCCCTTATCTGACTAATCGGCCCATGGTGGCGACAGTCGTCGTCTCGGGTATGACAGCCCTACTGGCCCAAGGGCTACCCCATCAGTTGGGACTGATGGTAGCTGCGATCGCAGGCATTCTCACCGGACTCGTCACTGAAAATCATCTGGAGCAAAGCGATGACTAACGAAGTAATGCTGCTCGGCGGAATGACCCTGGTCACCTTTTTGATCCGCTATCCACTGCTGGCCATGAGCGGTCGGCTTACCCTCCCACCTCGTCTATTACAGGCTCTCAATTATGTTCCTCCGGCGGTGTTGACGGCGATTATTGTCCCTACTATTTTTATGAATGGGAATAGTCTCTGGCTGGGTGTGGATAACCCTCGTCTGATGGGGTCACTGGCTGCCATCGGCATTGGTCTGTGGAGAAAAAATCTGTTGCTAACTATTCTGGCGGGAATGGGGTTTTTTCTCTTTTGGCAAGGGGTTTTCGGTTAGAGAACCGCCTAAGGCGAGACAGGACTCATCTCTAGCCGTTCCAATTTGATGATTTTAGCGACACCATCAACAACGTTCCAAGACACACTGTAGTGACTGACTTGCATAGTCCACCGCTGCCCGTCTCGTCCGTCTTTGCCCCGTTTATACCCTGGGCGTGGGTCCTGGGCTAAGGTTTCTTCAATCAAACGGCGGAGTTTTTCTGGCTCAAGATCATCAGCTAAAACAGAGTTTGCTGCCTGACTCCAGCGTACTGGCAGCAAACTCTCTTGCTTGCTCGTCCAGGCGGCCTCGGCGTCTGCAATTGCATCGGCATAGGGCACATAGGGTTTAATATCAATTACCGGGGTCCCATTCAAAAAATCGCCCCCCTGCACTCGTAGCTGTAACGTTCTCTTTTGCGCGGTTATACCCACCAGCCTGACGGCACTCATCCCCACGGGGTTAGGGCGATTGGGGCTGCGCGTTGCATATACACCGACACTCTTATTTCCCCCCAAGCGTGGCGGTCTCACGAGGGGTTTAAAATCACCGTAGGACTGTCTGTGAAAAACAAAGAGTACCCAAAGGTGAGAAAATTCTTCAATGCCACGGAGTGCTAATTTATTCTCTTCTGTGGCATCAAAAACAATATCGGCATAGGCTGAAGCCACCAATCCAGCTTGTCGCGGAATACCAAAGCGGTCAGGATAGCAGGATTGAATATGGGCAATGGGGGTGAACGTAACCGCCTCGGCAACCATCGAATAGCTGAATCAAAAACAATCCAAGCATACTATCTTCCCTAGCCATCGACGGCTGCATATCGCCAAGGGAGAGACTACGCCAACAATGACTTTCCCCAATCGCTTTCTCAATTCGTTAAACCAATTCAAAATAGACAATTCTGTAGGGAATCAACCTCACAGCACGTGACACTTTGTAGATGCGCTCCGATACCGGGCACTATCAGCCAGGATTTCGTATCCTCAATGGGACCGCCATATATAAAAAGGGCCATACCCCAGGGAGTATGGCCCAATCCAAATTCAAACAGTCAGGGCTCCTGGGAACCCTGCAAATTTATCCAATTGAGTTTGCCCAGTCCTTTGCCCAGTTCAAATTCTGATGTACATCCTCAATGGTGGCCGCTTCAGAATAGAGACGCAGCACTGGCTCAGTGCCACTAAAGCGAATCAGCAACCAGCTGCCATCGGCCAGGCTGAACTTATAACCATCAATGGACAGCACATTGTCCACCGCCTTACCCGCGACTTCACTGGGGGTTGCATTCTGCAAACTCTCCAGTAGCTTGGCCCGCACATCCATATTGGCCAGGGGCAAATCGATCCGGTCGTAGGAGCCTTCAAACCCAGTTTGCTGCCGCAAAGATTGGTTTAGCTGACCAAAGTCTTTACCACTTTTGACCACAGCTTCCAAAAGATACAGGGCCGACAGCAGTGCATCCCGCTCAGGAATGTGATGGCCATAGCCGATGCCGCCGGACTCTTCGCCACCGATCAACACCTGGGCTTCGAGCATACGGTCAGCAATGTATTTATAGCCAATGGGTGTTTCATGTACCGATAACCCATGCAGTTCGGCGACTTTTTGCATCAGGTTAGACCCACTGATGGTTTTGATGACTTCCCCTGCAAACCCACGCTGGGCTTTTAGATGATCGATCAAAATGGGAATCAGCACCTGGGAGCTGAGAAACTCACCCTGGCCATCCATCCCAGCCACTCGATCGCTGTCGCCATCAAAAATAATGCCGACGGTTAAGCCTTCAGCACCAGACTGATAGCGATCTTTAACCGCCTTATAAAGCTTAGGAATATATTTGGGCAGAGGCTCCGGTGCCCCCCCTTCAAACAGCGGATCGGCGTCGCCGTTGATTTCATGAATGGGCATCCCGAGGATTTTCTCAAAGCCGCCCGCCGCTGACCCGTGCATGACATCGGCAAAAACGGTCAAATTGCCATCGGCAATGGCTGCCCGAATAGCGTCAATATCTACCATGCTCTGCAATGCCTGGCAGTAGCTGGGCCAGGGATCAAAGCTGGTGATGGTACCCGCTGACTCAGCCACGGGTTTGCCTTCACCCAGCATCGCTTCAACTTTTTTAGTGACGTCTGGGGGCACTGACCCACCAAAGGCTCCTTTTACCTTTAACCCCGAATAGGCGGCGGGGTTATGGCTGGCGGTAATCACGATGGCCCCCAGGGCTCCTTTTTCATGGGCGGCCCAGCTAAAGGCGGGGGTGGGCGCAAAGCACTCGGACAGCAGCACGTCGTACCCAGCCTGGGCCACCGCCTCGGCTGCGTGGCCGGCAAATTCGGGCGATAGAAACCGGCGGTCGTAGCCCACAATCACGGTGCGACTGCCGTTGCTGCCGTAACATTCTTCTAGAACCTTGGCGGATAGGGCGGCCACCAGGTCTACTCGTTCAAAGGTAAAGTCGGCGGCAATCATGCCACGCCAGCCGTCTGTACCAAATTTAATCGATTTACCTACAAATACCGATGGAGATAATACAGCTGCCATAATAATTTCAGTAATGCAATGCCTAAGGAATACACAGATGCAATCGGGGATCCTGGATGAATCCCTCCGCAGTTTAAACAGTGACCTTAGTAAATGCTAGAGGGTAGAACTCAATAGCATCGTGTTTTTTGAACTTAGCCTTACTGAAATAGACTGACTAGGGCCAAAAGAGTTGCCTAGTCGTGCCAACCAGCCATTAGCGATGGCAATAATGGCACTGGGAAGCTGGCCGGGAACTGACTATATGGATAGGCCCTCAATGGTAAAGGGGGCGTCAGCATATAGTTCGATCATGGCGATATTGCTCATGTTCTCTAGCTTTAGAATCTGCAAAGGCAGAAGGGCAGTTTCTGAACTATCGGGCCACCGAAATGCTTTATCGCTGTGGATTTTGAGCACCTTACCACTGCTTTCTAGAACCTTAAGCACCATGGGCTGAGTGCAGCGACCCCACAGGCAAAAAGAATCAATGGATTTGTCGATGGCAATGGAGAGACGGTTGTCGTTACCCGTCGGCATAATGACCCGCTGCCCCGCTTTGCCCACAAACCGTGGATTGGATGGGACGATTGCGATCGCACATCCGAAACTCACGTCAGTTAGTTGGCTGGTCACCATTTCCAAGGGAGCCAAGCTCTGAAAATCAAATCCCGTAGGAACATCGGTAATTTTCAATATATCTGCCTTTAATGTATCGGCAGTATTTAAACAGTCAATATTGAGGGCAAACACGGATTGTCTCCTAAGCGGTTACTTTTCGCTACATGAGCGGACTCGGTGATTCCTTACCTATCTACATGAAATTACAGCGACAAATAACAGCAAAACTAATGTTTATCAGCGAAATGAGAATCATATGCACCCTACGTTAAGGATGCACGTATAAAACCAGATTGAAACGTTAGGTATATAAAGAAACTAACGAACATAGGCTTACAACGTTGAAATATCGGTAAAGCCTCTGGCAACGGGAATACACACCATAAAGTTACGACCTATTTCCCTGGGTAAATGCCTATCAGTATTTACCGAGAGACCACACCAGACTAGTGTGATAACCTAGTTTGGTAACAGCAGCAAGCCATACAAACGCTTCAAATATAGTTTGAGTGCATGAGTAAAGGCTTAATGGTAGCTGAGACGGGATGTAGCGCAGCTTGGTAGCGCACTTCGTTCGGGACGAAGGGGCCGCTGGTTCGAATCCAGTCATCCCGATTTTTAAGTCATCCAGCCAGCGTCCTTTAAGCCGCTGGTACCCTATCGAGAAGCTAGACTACGAATCCAGTCATCTCGAGCTTTTAGGCCATAGGGTCGGGGTCTATCAAAGCTAGACCACCAATGGGTATTGAGAAGATGAACTTCGAATCCAGTTATTCCAGCCTTAACAGCAGTCGCAACTATGTCCTTGTAATCTCAACTAGCATCCCTGACTTATGCTAGTGGGGTAAATGTCAACTAAAAACCTGATGTCCTAATACTTGAAGCCAACTGGCGGTGTCCCCACAAATCCGTAAAAGCCACAAGCTAAGAACGTGTAGATAACACCAGTAAACCAATTCCTCACACAACGCTGGCAACGAGTATTGCGCTAATAAAAGCGTCATAACATAAATTTAGCATCCTCAGGATAAAAATGAGTAAGCTATGTTACCAACCTTACTCAACAGGTATACCGCAAGCTCAGAAGCCTGGAACACAAGGCTTTCATCTCTACGACAAATTACTTACGGATATCTGCTAAACACCTAATCTTAGTAACCATTGTAACAATTGCCCTTGATGGGTTTCAGTGTGGTCCATAATTCTCAGCTGCCAACGACCATGTATCCCTTGATTCATTAACCGGCTCAACGCTGGCGTAGTTTCAAAGGTATAAGTTTTACGCAGCTGAGTCTGTCGTCCCAGGGTGCGCCCCTGCAACAGCACAGACATTCCCTGGGGGGTAATGACTGAAATGGATAAATCACCCAAAAATCCATGGCGAATATCCACATAAACCTGAATATCTTGCACCTTGCCATGCTGATTAATCGTAATCCCTGCCCGTTGCATAGCCGTCCTATCAGCGGGGATGGTCAGGGTTACGGCACTGGTCTGCTCAATGGTTTTACTCAGCCGTCGCTTGGCTAGGTGGCGATCGCGAGAGGCCTTGACCGCTTCATAGGCGTTCACCTTACCGTAGCCAAACCAGCGGGAATGACCACGGTTGTCATAACGGCCATAGGTTAACCCCAGCTGAGGGTCAGGGCTATCGTCTTCAATTTTATCGGCGGTATCCTGCAAAATTTGCTTAACGTCTCCAGCTGTCAGATCTGGATTGGCCGATAGCATCAGCCCCACCACCCCGGCCACCACCGGACAGGCGCTGGACGTGCCCCCAAAACCACTGGTGTAGCTACTGCTGCTGTAGCCAGTGCCACCGGTGCGGTCAGATGTGGTCATCCCCAATCCATCCAAGGCCCCTTTAATGGGCGGCCCCGTGTCCACCTGGCCCACATTGGGTAGCGCCATACTGGGGGCACCATTGTTACTGGGGGCGGCCACCGATACGTGCTTCCCCCAGTTGCTATAGGCCGCCTTACGGTTCAAGCTGGTGCTGGCCGACACGGTAATCACGTCTGGATGCATGGCAAAACCGCCAAGCCACTGGGTAACCCCCTTAAGAGCGTTCCTAGGCCAGCCCAGTTCTCGCACCTTGCCATTTAAAGGACGATTAGCATTACCCGCTGAAAAAAGCACAACACAGCCCTTACCGTTACGCCCCTTGGTAGCGGCCTGATTAATGGCATTGCGCTGACGTAGGGATAGGGGGAAATACACCGCTGCGGGAGACCAGCTGCAGGAAATCACCGAGGCACCCTGCTCAATCGTCCATTCAAACAGCTGCTCAATCGACTCATCATCCAAATAGCCCGTGGTTTGAATCGGCATAAAACTACAGCCTGGAGCCACACCGACCACACCGCTGCCGGTTTCCTCCGCCACGGCCAACCCGGCCACCGCCGTGCCATGGTTTTCATAATCCTGGCTAGGCATGGGTAGCCCATCTCGATGCTTGAGATCCCAAGGTGCCACCAGTTTGCCCATGCCCTGCAAGTCGGGATGATTGAGATCAAAGGCATCATCGGTGATTGCAATTACCACCGAACGACTACCACGGGTAATATCCCAGGCTTTTTCTGCCGCAATATGGGAATTTACCGCCAACCCACGACCACCCTGATGCTGCAGATGCCACTGCTTACTGTAAAGCTGATCCTTGGGGCGATATAGCGGCGCGGTGGACACCACCACGTTGGGTTCTGCCACCAGTACCTGGGCATAGCGCATTAAACGGTTGGCCAGCTTTACCGGATTTTCCACCGCGGCCTTATCAACTCGAAAAACATAGGTGCGCTCTGCCCCGGCCAACCCTTTCTCACGAATCAACCCCAGCTCCTTTGCCAGTTCATCAATGGTTCGTAGGGGAAATCCCGTCGAAAACTGCACCGTAATTTGCTCAAGCAAATAGAGATGGGTATTGGGACTAGCTGCCAATTCATAAACATGGCTGGCAAACTTGACACGGTCTATCTGTCGAGCCTGTTGCAGACAGGTCTCTAGCTGTTGCCGACGCACCTTAAAGGCAATCAGCTGTCCCCTTGCCACTGATTTGGCAGCCAAGGGACGCCACAGGGTCTTGAGCTGCTCAATTAGGGCATCCTGCTGCGTTAGGTCTTCACATCGAATCGTCAGCCAATCGGGGACCTTATGGAGCCGTAGCTCCTCGCCACCGCGCTGCAAAATCAATCCTGTTTGCGCTGGGTTGACTCCCTGTAAGCTTTCTCCTGCAGTCATTTCAGATATTTCACGGATAGTATCCACTTTGACAATAGGCACAATGCCTGAAAATCTAGGACGGGTGTATTGATAACCTCTGTAACGATATATTAGGGTTTGAAAACTAACGCACCGCCATAGGGCAAATCGTTACGCTTTGTTATCCTGCCTTGTCATCAATTTAGTTGGCTCCATGGTTTCCTTATCGCGCATCATCCAACCAAGTACGTTCTCCTTGTTGGGAGCAGCCGCCAGCCTAGCTCTGATGTCTGTCCCAACGTCAGCCGCGGAGACCGCTAAAGAAACGGTACTACAACAACCCACACTTTTAGCCCAAGTAGACATGGATAGTCTAGGGCTAGACGCTGGGGAGAACCTGCTGGCGGAGGCGGAAGCTGCCATTGACAGTCAAAACTATGATTTGGCCATCCGTAAGCTACAAGCAGCCAGAGAAAATCTAAATCAAACCTCCACTAGCTATCAGGAAATCGCTGCCGCATTTACGGGCATTGATGCTGATATCAGTGGCGCTCTGCGGACCAACGCTCGAGACGCAGCTCAGATGCGTGACCTGGCCACGCTGCGTCAGGCCCTCATCTACCGCGCCCAGGGGCAAGCTGAGCTGGCTGTGCCGCTGCTGGTAGAGATTGTACAAAGCCAGGGACCTGCTCGCGATCTGGGCTTAGATTCATATCGACAGCTGTTTGAATTGGGCTTTGTTAGCCGTCCCTATCGGCGCACCGGTTCTGAAGACCCAAGTGCAGCGGTAGCCGATGTGGCTCGCCCCCTTAACCAGGACGATAGCCCCACCGGGATTAGAGCTGCTGAACTCTTGATGGCAGAAGCTGAGGGGGCCTATGCCGCCGCTGACTACGCTACGGCCGCAGACCGTTTGCAAAGTGCCCGGAAAACTTTAAATACCTCGTCTAGCCATTATCAGACCCTGTTCACGACGTTTACAGGGATTGACAGTCGCGTTAGCAATGAGATGCGTCAAAAAGCCCTAGAGGCGGCTGAGCTTCGGGATCAGGCCACATTACGATTGGCCCTTGCCTATCAAGCACAGCAGCAGCCTACCCTGGCAATTCCACTACTGGTGGAGGTGCTGGGTAGCCAAAACCCTACCCGCGCACTGGGCAAACAAGCATACGATCAGCTGCTCGAAATTGGGTTTGTGGCACAGCCCTATGTTGAAGCAGAGGAGACAGCAACCACCACAGAGCCCTAGACGATAGACGGGGACTTAACTCCGTGAAATTCGCTCTGATGCCGTGGGGCTGATGGCCACTGATTCGGCACAATTGGCCTAAGGCTTTTGGGCGTTGGCAAACCTGGGCATGGTTTTATCTGCAAGATGCTGGCATAGGGCGTTCCTAACAGATGGGTGCATTGCTTAAATTGGCAACAGCGTATTTCGAGATGCCGGTTGCTCAACTCAGACTACTGCTACCCTATTGCTTTAGTCAGACATAGAATACTTTAGTCAGGCATAGAAGTCAGGCGTAACGTTCATTGACAGACCAACACCATGATTCCTGCAGACCAAGTAGAGCAATTAATCAAATCCAAGATGCCTGATGCCAAGGTCATTGTCCAAGACCTGACAGGCACCCAAGATCACTATCAGGCTACGATTGTATCCACATCGTTTGAAGGCCTTAACCTTATTAAGCAGCATCAGCTGGTTTACGGAAGCGTAAACGCAGCAATGGCCTCTGGCGATCTCCATGCCCTAACCCTCAAAACCTTTACCCCTGACGAGTGGGCCCAGCAGACTTAATGCCACCTGGCAGACAGTCCGATAAGATCATTGAAACAACTGCTGTTGCCGGTCTTCGGAATGAATCAGTCTGTGATGTACTGACCAATGGTGGTTATCGCAGGCGGGCCTATCCCTTTATAATCGACAGCAGCAAATAATTAGCCCAATCATTGAGTGCTGTAACCATGTCTCCAGACGTCAAAGAAAAAATCGACAGCTTGGTCACATCCAACAAAATTCTTGTGTTCATGAAAGGCACCAAGCTGATGCCCCAGTGTGGCTTTTCTAATAATGTGGCTCAGATTCTTAACTCCTTAGGGGCGCCTTACGAAACCATTGATGTCCTATCGGACTATGACATTCGCCAGGGCATCAAGGAATATTCCAACTGGCCAACTATTCCCCAGGTTTATATCAATGGGGAGTTTATCGGTGGTTCAGACATCATGATCGAGCTGTATCAGAATGGGAAGCTTCAAGAGATGGTTGAAGTCGCCCTAGCGTCTTAAAAGATTAAAGATTTTCAAAATTCCATAGATTTGAAGGCGCATCCGTTGGGGATACGCCTTCTGTAATCGCGTTGAAATCACGTCGTTGACTATATTTTGAGTGGCGGCCATTTTCAGGGGCGGCCACTCAAAACACTATCGATAATCTGGCTCTGGCTGGGGTTGGGCTACGGCAAAGTTTGAGGTGTCAAACATAAATCGATTGACTTCCTCCTCTAATCGATGGACCAGGTAAGGCTCTAGGGCATCGGCATGGCGGAGAGCCGCCAGGTAACCGGCAACATAGCGCCGCAGATCATCGGAACGGTAACCACGGTTCCACTGATCTACTAGGGCATCTGTAATTCTCTGGTAATAGCGAATTGATTTTGCGTCTTGAAGCATGGTGTATGGGTCTCCTCTATACCGATCACTCGGGACCAATCTGCTATCGCTGCGGGTTAGTTAAATAATGGTGGGTTTGTGGGTGTACTTTCTGCTAAATAACCGACATTTATCTGAGGGGCTGCAGGGGGCAGGCTTATGTAGTGACGAATCAAAAAGAGTAGGAACGTGAATTGAAGGGGTAGATACAGTAATGTCCACTCTCGAGTTCGGATGTTTATGTAAACTTTTTTTGTTTTTTCCGTACTCTCTCTAAGATTTTATCAGCTTAGCTAGGGGCAGTTATATTTTCTTTTGCAAATGTATAGGGTTCACTCAGTGGGTTTACGTGACTGAGTGGTAGCTATGTACTTGCAGCTATGGGTATCTACACAAAGCTCAGATAAGAATACGGATGCATTCCCCGTAGCCGCAACTACAAAATATTCTTAAGGTCTTTGATACTGTTCTACGAGAGTGTTATGAAGCCTGGGCTTCTTGGTTAGCTGTGGCCTCTACGTGTATTCAAATTATCGAGGGTAATCCCCATCTGCGATCGCTACTTAGTTGGCATCTTCAGCAGGCAGGTTATCGAGTCAATCAGTCTGCTGACATGATGCGGGCGAAGGAAACCTTTCAGACAGCCCAACCTAACCTAGTCATTATGGAAACGGAGCTGGCGGATGGCAGCGGGTTGGAGCTTTGTCAGTGGCTACAGCAGCGGGGACGTCCGCTGATTATGATCCTCTCTGCCAAATCGGGGGAACCGGATGTGGTGGCGGGGTTACAGGCAGGGGCTGACGATTATCTCAAAAAGCCTTTTGGCATGCAGGAGTTTTTGGCTCGGGTGGAAGCGTTGACCCGACGCAACCGTAAGATAACGGCTCCAGTGTCCCTGACCTATGGCGATTTAAATATTGATCTGGTGCAGCGGCGGGTGCGGTTTAAGGAGCAGTTTATTGACCTGACACCCCAGGAATTTAGCCTGATTTATGTGCTGACCCAGGCTGAGGGTTCGCCCCTAAGTAGAGCTGACCTATTGCGGCGCGCCTGGCCCGATGCCATTGATAATCCACGCACCGTCGACACCCACGTGCTGTCACTGCGCAAAAAAATTGAGGTTGATCCTCGCCAGCCTAATGTGATTCAGACGGTTCGGAATGTCGGCTACCGACTTAATATTGAGCGCATCCAAACGACTAACGGTCATCATCCCGTTGGGATAGGTGCTGTTAATGCCATTAATGCAGTTGGATAGCGGGTTGGGTGTGCCACAGCAGCCCTATGCGTCCCAATCATCATCGGTTTGGTGGGCAATGATGTCCTGTTTTAGGGCCAGCCAATCTACCTGGTTGACGGGCTGATAGCTGATTTTCTTACCCTGGTGCAAATAGAGAACATGGGTGGCCCAGTCAGCCAAGAAATCTAACTGATGGTTGACCATGACCACGGTGCTGATGTTTTCTGGGCTGGCAAGGTAGGTGAGCAGGTGCTGCGCATACCCCATGTCCTGGGCTGAAGTGGGTTCATCGAGCAGCAGAATATCTGGCTGGGTTATTAGGGTCCGTGCGATCGCAACTCGCTGACGCTGCCCCATGGATAGGTCCAGCTCCTGTCGTCCAAGCCAGTCCTGGGGAATCTTTAATTGCTCTAACCAGGGCTGTAGGGCACGTCTGGCCTTAGCAGGATCTAACTTTTGCAAGCGCGCTGGATAGCAGAGGGCATCCTCCACGGACTGCCCCAGCAGCTTACTATCCTGCATAACCAGGCCAATCTGCCGCCGTAGGGTCGCCACCGGATACTGGGAGAGGGGCTGCTGTCGATAGGTGATATGACCGCTAGTGGGCTCGCTCAGCCGGTTCATCAGCCGCAACAATGAGGTTTTGCCCGCCCCAGACGGTCCGACAATGGCTAGACGGGTTTTGGGTGCGATCGCAAACGATACCCGATCCAATAGCAGGCCAATACCCACCCCGGCTCGTAGAGAGACATCGACAAATTCTAAAACGCTATCACCCATTTAGAACGGTGGGCATCGTACTCACCCCAGAAACCTTAAACCATGCCGCCATGGGTAGCCGTCCAAATTGTCCAGCCGTCCATCAGTAACAACAAAACCGTCATCACCAACAAAAACAGATACATCCAGGGCTGAGCTAGGGGCGTCACATCCTGAGTATCAATCCCCGTTTTCGCCTCTACCGTACGCACCAGCCGAGCAAACCCCACCACCCGCATCGGTAACAGATAGGCCCGGTCTGCGGCCTCAGTAATAAAGTAATAAACCGTTCCATTTTGCCCCGTCGAGCGGGGTTTAAGCGACTTAATCTCTGACCAGGCCAATGACCAGCCACGCCAAGGCAGGGGGGAGACCATGGCAATACCCTGATCAGAGGTTTGCACCTGCTCACTTAATCCAGCCCCTAAGAACAGTGCCCCCAGCAACGCCAATACGACCAACACACCAGGACTTACCGGTGCATCCGTCGCCTGAGCTAAAAACGGCAGCGGCACTAACAGAGCGACATAAAAACTGAGCAACGTCACCTTAATCAACGGTGAAATCCGAAATCGATCAATCGCTTCAGCCGAGACCATAGCTATGTGTGAGAAAAACTAGAGATTTTGAATGTAACAGTATTTAACGTAACTTTACAGCGAGCTGCACGCCGCTACCGCATCAAATGCCATACCCCATACGTCACGGCAAATACTGCTGCACCACGGTCCAGCCGCTGTAGCTAACCGCCGCAAAAGCCAAAAAAAGTACACCATTAATCGCAACATGCAGCGACCGAGCCCAGGGGCGAGTTGCAATCTGAGATGCTGCGCCCACCGATGCCAGCACCAGACTCACCACCAATAAACCAGCCCCCAAATGCCAGGAGTGCCCCAAGCTTCCGTGCTCTCCCAAGGTCCCCACAATCCCAATGCCCAACAGCACCAATACCAGGGCCAGCAATATAACACCCAACACAATATGCACAAGGCGCAACCAGCTGAGCTGAGACTTTTGATGGGAACGGCCATACCAAACCCCACCACCAGTCACCAACAAACCGACATAAACCGTCAGCGACAGTCCCATAGACCAAGCTGCGATGCGCCACAACCAAATAAAAGACGGCAAATCCATGGGGTTAACGCTAGCTAAAACGACACAGTCCTTGGCTCTAACCTAACGTTCCAAGGACTGTGTCAGCATTACCACACATAGGTAACACCGGACCAGTCAACCGTCGTACCCACATTCACTAATAAATGTTTAATCCACCGATGCCTGAGAGACCCAAATTTTAATGTTGTCCACTAACTTGACGACTAACTATGCACCGGCTGCATGGCATCGGCTGAACCAATAGCAGCTCCAGCCACCTCATTTTCAGCTTGAGCAATTATTAAGCGAGTACACGGAATCGTATCTTCCAAAATAGAGCTGGCCATTGCTCCAGAATGCACTTCCAATTGCCCTTTAACGGACGATTCAAACATCAATCGTTGCCCAGGAAAAACAACGCGTTCAAAATACCAATTCTGAATATTTGTAATTCTAACTACCTGAATTTTACTAGCGCTATTCACATAGCAACATAGGACAGTATCAGTACTATCAAACGGTATGGGATCAAGTGTCTGTGCCATGGTTAGTGAGGAGTGAAGAAGGGTATGACGATTTTCCAATATAGGATAACATTCACCGATCCCAAACAACTGTAAAAGCGGCTACCGATGAGGTTTCCAGATTTTTCAATCTCTTCAACCGCCTTTAACACACATGCCCATAGCAGCATATTACTACGAAGGAATAATAAAAAATATGTCTTAGGGTTGTGGTTATTTTTTACAGAAGCTATGCGTAGAGTTTTAACCGTTAGAGTTTGATCTAAACCTAACTAAAACCCAACCTATTCTTCTGCTTAAAATTAGAAACTATCTAACAGCTCTTAAAAGTTAAGAACCATCACTAATGTCCGCATCAGATAACAAAAATGCTGACTCAACTGATATTAAAAAGGTGCCTTACATCACCAGTTTTTGTGGGTTTATTGTCAGCTCCTTCTTTGTGGGTTGCTCTGGTTACTATGCCGTTAGCCCCATTTCCAGAACGAGGAATCGGCTGCGAGGATGAAATCCCAGATTAGCAATGCTATCGTAAAGATATGTGAAAAACCTGAAAATTTACTTCATTTTTTTCACGCTGAATAACGTAAGGCAATCAGTGTAGCCATGGCCAACCGAGTTCTATATGTCCGCCTGCCCTGTAACCCTATTTTTCCCATTGGGGTAGTGTATTTGGCAGATCATCTCCACAAAGTTTTTCCAGACATAGAACAACAGATTTTTGATCTGGGAACCACGCCACCGTTAGACTTCGGCTCAGCCTTGGAACACTGCATTGACGACTTTCAACCCAACTTGCTGGTCTTTTCCTGGCGCGATATTCAGATTTACGCTCCCGTTGGCGGCCGCGGTGGTAACCCCCTACAAAATGCATTTGAGTTTAACTATGCCCGCAACCCCCTAATTAAAATGCGGGGAGCCATGGGGGGTCTGCGCATGGTTAGCACCTATTTAAATGAGCTATGGCAAAACACGGGGCTGATTAAGCGCGGGTTTAAGCGAGCTAAGCGTTACTGTCCTGATGCCAAGCTGGTAGTCGGCGGCGGTGCCGTCAGCGTTTTTTATGAGCAAGTGGCTTCCATGATGCCCAAGGGCACAATCGTCTCCGTTGGCGAAGGGGAACTGCTGCTAGAAAAACTCATTCGCAAAGAATCCATCAGCCAGGAACGCTGCTACATCGTTGGCGAAACTGAACCTCGAGAGCGGCTCATTCACGAATGGCCCACCGCCATTGAGAAAAGTGCCTGCGACTACGGCTACATCGAAAAAATCTGGCCCGAGTTTGAATACTACCTGCAGGAAAACGACTTTTATATTGGGGTTCAAACCAAGCGGGGCTGCCCTCACAACTGCTGCTACTGCATCTACACCGTTGTAGAAGGCAAACAGGTACGGATTAATCCTGCCGATGAAGTCGTGAAGGAAATACGGCAGCTTTATGATCGCGGCATTCGCAATTTCTGGTTTACCGATGCTCAGTTTATTCCAGCCCGTCGGTTTATAGACGATGCGGTGGAACTGCTGCAAAAGATTGTCGACTCGGGCATGGAAGATATCCACTGGGCTGCCTATATTCGCGCCGACAACCTGACCCCCGAGCTGTGCGACCTGATGGTAAAAACGGGGATGAACTACTTTGAGATCGGCATTACCAGCGGCTCCCAGGAGCTGGTGCGTAAAATGCGGATGGGGTACAACCTGAGAACCGTTTTGCAAAACTGCCGTGACCTCAAAGCCGCCGGTTTTAACGATTTGGTATCGGTCAACTACTCCTTTAATGTGATCGATGAACGGACTGAGACCATTCGCCAAACCCTGGCTTACCACCGAGCCCTAGAGGCCGTTTTTGGCCGTGACAAGGTAGAGCCCGCCATCTTCTTTATCGGTCTGCAGCCCCACACCCATCTAGAAACCTACGCCATCGAAAACAACATCCTCAAAAAGGACTACAACCCCCTGGCAATTCACTTACCATGGGTTGCCAATAAGCTGCTCTGGAATCCAGAACCCCTAGGTTCGTTCTTTGGTGATGTCTGTCTCAAGGCATTCCGCCAAAACCCCAACGATTTTGGGCGAGAAGTCATGGATATTTTGGAAGAGCGGGTAGGATTGGCTCCCTTAGAAGAGGCCCTAACGGCCCCCGTCAAAGCTCAGCAACCTAAGCAGCCAGAACTCTTGACGCTATAAGTTGTCAGCCATGGATTTACTGTGGCCCAAAAGCCACCACAGTAAATCCTTAAGCAAATGTTAGGATCACTAAGCAGAATTGACGGAGTGCCATGGTAGACAAGCCGATTTTAAAGAAAGATCGTCCCCCCGAAGAAGAACGGGAAGCTCGTAAGCCTTCGTTTGATAAGGACAAAAGCAGGGGCAAAGGCAAGGGCAAGGGCAAGGGCCGACGCGGCAAAGATGACAAGGAGAAAAAAGCTCCGGTTAATCCAGCGCTAATGCGAGGACCTAAACCCACGAAGAAAGTGGAACCGGAACCCGAGCCGGAGGTAGCTGAAGAAGAAGCCACTGACACATCTGCTGATGACGCCAGTGCCGACGCCAGTACCGACACCGATGCCGAAACTGCAGCACCTGCCGAAGAGGCCAGCGCTGCAGCCTCTGCTGAGTAGTCTTAAGGACACTTAAAGACAGAAATATCTTTGACCATGCGTCTGTTGGCCTTTGGCTAGCAGGCGCATGGTTGATCTGGGATGTTGCTGACCTATAGCGTTGGCCATAATTCAAATTCCGCAGCCTGACATGCAATAAAAATACGCAAAAAAATCCCCAGCGAAATTCGCCGGGGAGGACATCAGGGTGCATCTACCAGTTATGTCTTCGCAGAAAAGGACAGTAGTCAGGAAAAATCTGGGGCGTTGGTACGATGCTGTCGCTGTGATCCACTCCCGCCAACTTTGCAACGGCAAAGGCTACTATCAAACATGATCACAGCAACGCAATCGAGCAAACATGGTTTTTCCCTGGTCTAATTCCTTACTGCAGCTCCCCTCTATGCAAAAAAGGATGGCCAGCCTAGTGGCATTGTTAGCAGTAGCCGGGTGTCAACAGCCGGTACCCCCCACACCGACCAGCATCGGCTCTCCCCACGATGACTCGGTCGAAGACGTGGTCGCGGCCCCCGATGTACTGACGCTAATTTATAGCCGGTCACCCGTCACCCTAAACCCCCATTTGGCCACTGGTTTTCAGGATTTTGAAGCGGCCCGCATTGTCTATGAACCCTTAGCCAGCTATGGACCTGACGGACAGCTAATACCGGTTTTAGCCGCCTCGCTACCCTCTTTAGATAATGGTGACATTAGTGAGGACGGCCGCTCGGTCACGTGGCGACTACAGGAAACACTGCGCTGGTCAGATGGCGAACCCCTGACAGCTGAGGATGTTGTCTTTACCTATAAATTTATTACTAACTCCGCGGTTGCGGCCGTGACGGCCCAATATTACCGAGACATTAGATCGGTCAAAGCGGTGGATGACCACACGGTAAAAATCACCTTTAAGCAACCTACCGCTAGCTGGCAAACTCCGTTTACGGGCTTAAATGGTCTGATTTTGCCAGAGCATTTGTTCAAGGACTTTAACAACCGCGACGCTCGTGAAGCACCGGCTAATTTTCAGCCCGTGGGTACGGGGCCGTATCGCTACTTGACCCAGGCCAATGAACGCTTGTTATTTGCCCCCAATGAGCTTTATCGGCAGGCCAATGGGGGTTTTAAACGGGTTGAGATTGTGGGCGACGTGCCCCCCTATGTGGCAGCCCGCGACGTGCTGCGGGATGGCACCGCCGACTTTGCCCACAACATTCAGCTGGAGTCGGCGGCTCTGGTGGACTTGGTGCAAACCGGTGAGACGGGCAGCCTGATGCTCACATTTGGTAGCCAGGTGGAGCGCATTATGTTGAACTTTGCCGATCCACGTCAGGAAACTGAGGCTAAGGAGCGAGCCAGTATTGAGTTTCCCCATCCGATTTTGGCTGATTTGCGGGTGCGCCAGGCCATTGACTATGGCATTGACCGTCAGGCTATTGTGGAGCAGCTCTATGGCGATTTGGGCAAGCCCATTTCCCAGCTGTTGGTAACGCCTGAGCTATCTGGAGACGAGTCCATTCCCTTTAAACATGATGTGGATACGGCCAAGGGGCTGTTGGAAAAAGCTGGATGGGTCGATAGTGATGGGGATGGCATTCGCGATCGCAACAACGTTCCCCTACAGCTTGTCTTCCAAACCTCCATTGGCACGATTCGCCAGGCCACCCAGACCCTGGTACAAGAGCAGCTGGCAGAACTCGGTATTAACGTGCTGATTGAACGGGTGCGGGCCGAGGACTTTTTCTCCGCCGACCCGGACCAGACCAATAGCATCAACCATTTTTACGCCGACATGCAGGAATACGCCATCGGCAACGACATTCCAGACCCCATTATCTATATGGGCTGGTGGACCTGTGACAATATCGCCGCCCTAGAAAATAACTGGCAAAAGCCTAACAATGCCCGCTATTGCGACCCCGAATACGACGCCCTGTGGAAATCGGCTCGTAAGGAACGTGACCCCGACACACGTAACGACCTCTTGCGGCAGATGGATCGCAAACTTGCCAAAGACGTCGCTGTTTTACCCATCGTGCATCGGGCGCTTTCCAACGCCGTTAGCGATCGCATCACCGGTTACACCTTTACCCCCTGGGACGCCAGCACCTGGGACATCGCCAACTGGCGACCGGTAGAGCCCCTAACAGACCCGGGGGAAACCTCTAACGAGGAAGCAACAGACAATGGAACCACGGAAACTAGTGGTGATACAAGCCCCCCTGCCAAGGACCCCATTGATTTGGACGAGAAATCGAACAGCGAATCTCCTCAATAGCCCCTTATTCCTTCCTCGCCATTGTCACCCCCCTCCAATTGATTTCGATTCGTAGCGGCGTTCCATGGAAGGTCGCTACGAATCGAAATCAATTATGAATAAACAAACGGCAGCCTACGGCACCTCTTGGGCCTTTACATCCACCACCACGCCATCATCAGCATCAGCATTATCTGCCACCGGAGCCTCATCCTCAGGACGATTTAACGCGCCTGACATTAGCTGGGATACTTCAGCAATCAGTAACGTAATCAAAATGCCATCGTCAATCCAACCCACAATGGGAAACACATCGGGCGCAATATCAATGGGGCTCAATAAATAGGTAAGGGTGCCAAAGATAATCAGCCAGCGGTATTTCGGATTCCGTAAATTGGTGCGATACCAAGCGTAAAACACGTCAACGAGTTGCTTCATAGAAACCTTTAGCGCATTACCTGTATGATGCCATTTCCCTTAGAACGACGGGCTTCAAAAGCCGAAATATTTCAGCTTTACCAACGGCTACATAAAACAATTCCAGAGCAATTTAGCGGCCAAGGGCAGCAGCAGACCCCTAACTAAGGCGGTTGACATATCGTGGATAGTCTTGCCACAGCTCAGAAAATAAGGCCCCACAAGCCCTGCCATCTTTTCTCCGGCAATAAGTCTTGACCATAGAGGAATTTCACATCTGACGGAGATTAATTGAGTTCTCTTTAAAGTTAGGCCTCAACGGTTGTTGATACCTCAGGTTTTTCCATAGATTGGCAATATCAGGCGGGACCCTGTCCCAAAGTATTGCTTTCGAGCAGAGAGAACGGCACTCTCACACCGCATCCCAAATTCTGGAACATACGCATTACCGTTCCTTAACCAGCTTTCTACCGTTGCTGCATCCAACGCCGTCGATCCGCTAATCACCTCACAGGCTCAATCTACCCGCAGCGCAGCAAAACGTCAGTTCAGCTCAGAAGCTTTTTTGGAATTAATCCTATGAAACCACTGTCAACCCTTCTGGGGGTGGTCACTGGTGCGATGGTGATCACGCTCGGTAGTACTGCATTGGCTGCAGATCTTTCCTTTCGTGGTACGTTCTCTCAAGATAGTGACGTACACCTGTTTGACTTTAGCGTAGAGACTGAGTCGACGGTTACTTTCAGAACCTATTCCTATGCTGGCGGAACCCAAGCCGATGGCAGTGCTGTTACAGCAGGTGGGTTTGACCCGATGTTGACCCTGTTTAATTCCGCAGGGAATCGGCTATTTATCAACGATGATGATAAGTCTGGCACGGTTGCGGCAGATCCCACTACGGGCAAAGCCTACGATAGCTTTCTGACGGTGCTGTTGGCAGCCGGTAACTATACGGTCTCGCTAACTCAATATGGCAACTTTACCAACAGCATTAATCTGGCTGATGGGTTTAACCAAACGGGTAACTTCACCAGTAACTTTTCCAGATGCACGGGTGTAGCTGCATTTTGCGATTTCACCGGCGACAGTCGCACCAATAGGTGGGCGTTTGACGCGTTTGGTGTTGAGCCTTTGCGGGAACCCGATGCCGAGCCGCCCGTCACCGAGCCGCCCGTTACTGAACCACCCGTGACCGAACCGCCAGTAAATGAGCCGCCCGTTCCGCCCGTGACCGAACCGCCTGTGACTGAGCCTGATGAGGCCGCTCAGGTTCCTGAACCAGCCACGGCTGTTGCGTTTGCTGTCGTCGGTCTAGGATTTCTGGCTAAACGTCGTCGTCACCAGTGATTGACGCTGTGACCACCAGGCAAACGCTCCGCTGACCACAAACATCAGTAGGGCATAAATGGCGGCGGGAATGGCCATGGTGGGATTATTGAGAAAGGTGGGGGCACTGGCAATGGCAATGGCTAGGGTGCCGTTTTGGATGCCGACTTCAACGGTGATGGCGGTGGCACTGCGGTTATCGAGTTGGGCTAGGGTTGCGATCGCATATCCCAACGCCATCGTAATTATCATCAGCACCAAGGTAACGCCACCGGCCTGCAAGAAAAAGCCAGCCACATTAGCCCGCTCTTTAACCAATAGACCGACAATAATCAGCCCCAAGAAAAATAGGGACAGCCACTTTACATATTTTTCAACCCGGTTGGCAAAGCTGGGTACGTTGCTGTGTAGCACCATCCCCAAAGACACCGGAATTAAGGTGATCACCGCAATTTGAACAACCGTTGTTATAAAGGGCAGCTGCAAAGCGGTTTCGGCATCTAAAAATAGCTTCATGGCCAGATTCACCACCAGGGGAATGGTGAACACCGTGAGCAGACTGCTAATGGCGGTCAAGGTAATGGACAGGGCAACATTCCCCTTCGCTAGATAGGTGACCAAGTTCGAGGTGGGTCCACCGGGGCAGGCCGCCAAAATCATCACCCCAACCGCTAACTCTGGACTCAGGGAAAAAATACTGGCCAGGGCCACCCCAACCAAGGGCAGCAAGATCATCTGGGCCATCAGCCCTAAGATGACCGCTTTGGGCTCTACTAAAATCCGTTTAAAGTCGGCTATCGTTAGCCCTAGCCCCATGCCTAGCATGATGATAAACAGGGCCAGGGGAAGAAAAACAGCGGTTAAAAAACTTGATTCCATGGGGCACTCATCCGGCAGATGCTACTCGCTAGTTTACAGCAAGCCTTTAGACTGCAGCTGATGGCGGCAGTAGACGGAGCAGAGTGTCGCTACTTGGCAGACACACTCTATGCTGCCAAGAACTCTACTGGTGGGGCCGCATTGGCAAATAGCGCCCCTTTCCCTATTACTCCACTGCCAACGAAACTCGCTTACCGCCAATTCCTCGCAGGTCCGCGAGCAGCTTGGCCACATCTGCGTAGGGCAATGTCCGATCCGCTTTGAGCATGACAAACCCATCCGGGTTCTCTGCAAAGTACCCCTGGATGATTGGAGCCAGCGCCGGAATCGTCAGCGCCTCATCGTTATAAACCGTCTGCCCATCTTCCCGCAGACCAATCACCAAAGGTTCAGTCTTTTCGACCACCTCTTCATCGGCACCAGAAACCGCCTGGGGCAGACTGACGCCAAAAATCTGTACGCCGCTCAGCTCCATGGAAATGATGACGAAGAAAGTCAGCACCGTCATCAACACATCCATCATCGGCACCAGATTCACTTCGGGTACACCTGAATTTTGATGCCTAGAGCGCAACCCCATTTTCCCTACTCCTCTTCACCATCTTCTAGGGCCAGGGAAACCCGGTCACCCCCCACCGCTCGCATATCCCCTAGGAACTGCATCACATTCTCATAGGGCAGCTCCTGATCGGGCACCAAGTACACCGTTTTATCAGGATTTTTCTCAAGGTAGTCTTCTATTTCGAAGGCCAGCTGAGATCCCTCAATGGGTTGACCGTTTAGCAAGGTTTTCTCATCGGCATCCATTTCTACGATAAAAATATCTTCGATGGACGGCAGCTGGTCGGGAGGGGGGTCCTCGGTTTGCTCCGGCGGCAGCTCCACTTCGATGAGTTGCTCACTGCCCAAGGACACCGCAATGACGACAAAAAAGGCCAGCACCCCCATCATCACCGTGAGCATGGGGACCAAATCAATGGTGGGAATTTTACTTTCCTTGCGTTTACCGATGGCCATTGATCGATCTGGTGGGCCATGCCCACCCTCCGGTGGTTACTACTATGCGGCTATTGATATGTGGCTGAGACTGAGGGTTCTTCTGCGGCATGTCCGTTTTCAGCGGCGAGCAGCGCGGGCTCGTACCAGGACTGTCGATAGATCAGCTCTAACTCATTACCGGCCTCTGAAAAATAGTCGGCCTGCTGACTTTGGAGTGACACCAGCACCCGCAATACCAGCAGGGCTAAAATAGCGACCACCATGCCAGCGGCGGTGGTAATCAGGGCCTCACCAATACCGGCGGCGGCTTTACTGGCACCTTCACCACCACCGCTGCCGCCGATATCTAGACTGTAGAAGGTGGCAATTAGCCCCGTGACTGTACCCAACAGCCCCAGCAGGGGGGAAATGGCAACAATGGTTTCTAGCAGCTTTTCACCCTGTCGCATTTTGACAAACTCGCGATCGGCGGCGGTTTCCATCGCCAGACGAAAGGTTTCGGGGGAAGCGTTGCGCAACCGTAGGGGAGCGAATAAAAACCGACCGATGGGGGTATCGCTGTGCTGATTTGCGATCGCAGCCGCCTCATTCAAGTCTCGCGGGGCCGCCGCCAGCACATCGCTAACGATTTTGCCTTCACGGCGCAGCAGGTCTGACCAAAATCGTGTCCGCTCTAGGGCACAGGAAATCGTCAGCACCGAGGCCCCCACAATGGGCACCATAACCGGCCCCCCCTTAGCCAAAAAGTCAAATACCGTTGCCATAGCCTATCTCCTCAGAAACATGGGTGGACAATGAATGAATGCCGCACTACTAACGATCGCCTTCATCGTCCTCGTCTTCCTCGGCGGCGGGGTCAGGTTTGACCGCCGTTGTAGCTGCATCGGGCTTTTCGGAAGCCGCCTCTGTTTTGGGTGCAGTCTCTGCCCCGGCAGCGGTGGCCCCTTGGGGTGCGACGGGTGTGTTACTAATAACCACTTCTTGCCATTCCAAATCGCCGTCGCCCGTTACCTTCACCAGTACTGAGTCCACCCGGCCAGCGGCCACTGCCCCGGCACCCACCACATCGCATTCAAACGAATCGCCTCGCTTGCTAGCCCTGTAGGTATCGCGGCAGTCAATGGCCAAACGCTTACCGACGGCCGCCTTCGTCTCATCTTGAATTTTTTCTTCAAGGGATGCCAAATTAATTATCACCTTAGAACTGGGCACATCCCAGCTAACGGTGCCTTGGTCATCTTGCTGAATGACATTAACGGTGAACTGGCCGCCATCAGTAAGCTCCCCAACACAGCGAAAGTAGACTTCGGCCTGCTTTTCCACTCGATTTGGACAGATTACTGATTTTAGGGACAGCCGCCGCCCCTGGCGCTCGATGTCATTCTGAATGTCTGCCTCAATGCGAGACATATTGAGATTCTGCGAGCAACTTCCTAGAAAAACAAGCCCTAGGACTGCTCCCAGCCGGACAGTGGCGACCATGCTGCGACGACAAGAAAAGTTAACCAAGACTCACTATAACGGGGGGCTCTAGGTACAAGGTAAAGGGTGGGTTAAGAGCAGCCGGAGTTATGGTAGAAAACCCTGATAAAGGCTCAATAATTGATACAGAGTAGGAAATCTAACCTCTGAGCTGCCGAATCAGATGCTGTAATTCGGGCAAAATCAGCGCATCCATTGCCAGAGCTACTGCGTTGCTCGAACCGGGCAATAAAAATATCAGCGTAGATTGATACACCCCAGCGGTCGCCCTAGAGGCAATGGCTCTCGACCCAATTTCAGCATAGCTAAGCTGACGGAAAATTTCGCCAAAGCCGGGGATTTCTTTTTCTAATAGCGTTGCGATCGCATCATAGGTGGTGTCCCTCGGCGCAATCCCAGTGCCGCCATTGCAAATAAGCACATCCACCGTCGGTGCCAGCCGCTGCACCAGGCTAGCAATCTGAGCCGGCTCATCTTTAACTAATCGATAAACCCCTAATCGATGTCCAAACTCGCGCAGTTTGGACTTAATCAGCTGCCCGCTTTTGTCAGTGTCCACCGTACGGGTATCGCTAACGGTAATCACACCACAAACGGCAGACAGTAAATCACTATCAGGATGGGGGATAGCCATAGGTACACGTTTTGAGCATTGAGTTCTTAGTTTACGGAAATAGGCAACTGCCCTAACCAGCGCCCCTCGACTCTGCTCAGGGGACGCTGGCCTCAAAACTCAAAACTAAGCACTAATTCTTAGTCAAGCCCAGCCCATTTTTCTCGGCATAGCGGTTCATAAACCGCATAAATCGATCCCACTCAGCCACGCTCTTCAGCAGCAGTCTAGCTTCTAGGGCCGCAGGCGCACCGTTGATAAACTTAGCATTGACTTCCCGGCTCACGATTTCGCCTTCTTCATCAACTAGATAGAGGCCAGTCACCTCAAACCCTTCTTCCATGAGGGCTTTGGGCTCATCAAAATAGAATGTAGCAGTGCCGTCGGAACCATCCTTGGCGCGGGTAAGCCGCACGTCTGGAATAACTTCCTCAGCTACACCCCGATCAAATTGGATTTCTGCCATTGCACTGTCCTCTAAAATAGTGTTTATGAATCGTTTGTTACAAAGCGTTAAGTTTCTATCATCCCATCATATGCGTGTTGTTTAAAACACTAATGGGCACTGTTGGGAAATTTTACGTCGAAAGGACAACGCGATAAGGCGATGCCACGGGCGGCATTCGCTTACGTAATACCAACCCCTGATAAACCATGGCGGCCACTTCACCACAGGTGGCGACCTGGCTAGGGGTCAGCTGGTTTAAGTCGGGGTAGTTAAAGACTAGGCCAAGCTGGGTGGCGGTTGCGATCGCGCCTGCAGCATAGCGCGGCACCTGAGACTGGTCTTGATAACGGGTAAGCACCCCAGCCTTATTTTTGGCCGTTAGCCGCAAACCGCTGACCAGGGCTAGCAATACCTGAATTTTTAGAATTGGTTGCTCTGGCGCAAAGGTGTAATCGGGAAACCCAGATAGAAATCTGGCCCGGTAGGCCATGTGGATAGCCTCGGCCGCCCAATGGGAGGACGGCACATCGCGAAAGGCCACCGGATAACGCTGGGGCTTAGGGTCAAACGCCCGGACAACCAAGCTGGCAAACTGGGCACGGGTCATGGGTGCCTCGGGCCCATGGGACATCTCCAGCAGATTTTGCGCCAACAGGGGCTGCCAAAAGTCATCGGCCCAGTGCTGGGTGGCCACCGTATTGCCACTGGCCGCGACGCTATTACTGACCGCCGTCCTAGCGGGCTGCACAATAAAGGGCGATGTCACGGGCGGCATCCGCCCCAGGGTAACCAGACACTGATACACCAATGCCGTGGTCTCAGACCGGCTAATTGGCCGCATGGGTCGCAGCTCTGCCAAATCTGGATAGTTCACCACAATGCCACGGCGGGTAGCCATAGCCACTTCTTCTACCGCATAGGGGGGCACCTGCACCCGATCGTCATAGACACCAATCTCGGCGGCCTGCCCCTCCCCCAGCGTCAACCCGTTAATCAGGGCGACAATGGCCTGGGCCCGAGTCATGGGGTCATTAGGTCGAAAGGTATTATCTGGAAACCCGGCAATAAAGCCTTGGGCCTGGGCCTGGTAGATCACCCCGCGGGCCCAAAACCCTGACGCCACATCCTGAAACGGCTTAAACCGACGACTGCTGCTGCCATCGCTGGCGGGAAATGTGGCCATGGCCAACGCTGCAAACTCCGCCCGCGTCACCAGGGCATCGGGCCGAAATGAGCCATCAATAAAGCCCTTTATTAGTTCGGCCTCCGCCATGGCGTCGATAAAGGGTGCCGCCCAGTGGCCCATCACATCTTGAAAGCGACTGTTTAAGTTTAGGGGCGGTGGAGCCGGGGAGTCGGGGGTGGGGGGCAACGGTTCAGGCTTGACTCGCCCCAACAACAGAGCGGGCACCGCCACCGGGTCCGGTAGCTCGCTGGCCACATAGCGAATGGCCCCTTGCACCCGGTTGGGGTTAATGTGATTGCCGGCCGTGGTCAGGGTTTGGCGACCCTCGTTACGCACATCCCACTGACCGTTGTCTCTAAACTCGTTACCGCCCAGGTCCTGGCTTTGCCCCACATCGGGCTGGGCCGTGTCCTGTATCCACAGCCCCGTCGTCTGATTGCGTAGGACCTGATTTTGCCGCAGCACCGGTTTGACTGAACGAGATAGCACCACCCCGACCTTGTTATCTACTATCTCGTTGTCAATGAGTAGCGGCGCAGATTGATCGCTAATGGCAATGCCATAGCCGGTTCGAGCAAAGCGGTTTTGCCGCACTTCCCCCTTCGACCGACGCACCATAAACAAACCACTGGCCTGATTGCCAGAAAACTCATTGGCCAGTAGCACTGGCAGGGCATCACTGGTAACAAACACACCGTCTCGCCCGCAGTTTTTCACCTGACAGCGGGTGACCAGGGCCGAGCCTTGCTCCAGCCACACTCCAATACCTTGGGTCTGGGGGTTGGTAACCGTCACGCTACGTAGCTGGGCGCCATCGTCTAGCTGCAGAGTCACCGACTGTTGACCAAACTCTTCAGTGGCGAGTAACCCACCCCCGCGCAGAGTGACCGTCCCCCCAATGCCCACCACGGTAACCCCCGAGGCCACCGTTAGTGGAAACGACTCGCCACTGCCATAGGTGCCCGCCTCTAGCTGGATCGTGGTACCGGCACTGGCACGCTCTAGGGCCTGGGTCAAGGTTTTGAACGGCGACTGACGCGTTCCTGTACCCTGGGCACTAGCACTATTGACATATAAAACAGAGGCGGTAGCTTGCACCATGGCAACTAGGCAGATGGATTGACCCACTTAGGGTAAAGGGAAACGCCGACGGGTTCACCTATGATTGATCATTCTGACGGAAAAATTTATCTTCGTTATCTAGCTTCGTTGTAATTAGTTTGCCATGCTCATTGGGATTGCCATAGTCAATGTTGCGATCGCACTGCTTTGTCTGGCCCTGGCTAGCCGGATGCTCCGAGTTAACCACCAGGTCACCCAGCTCAATCGAGATCTCAATCGTTGGACAGTACTATTAGAAAATACCTTGACCCAGCAGACCTTAGCCTTTGGCCAAACGCGTACAGATCTGCGCCAGTGGCAGCTACTTCATCTGCAATGGCAGCTACAGCAACGACGGCTGCTCCAGACAGCCAAATTCCTCAAGATCATATGGCTGTTTAGCAAACGCCGCTCTCTCTAACACCCCATGAGCGCCAGCCAGCCGTTCACCATTCACCCTCACCGTGGGTTCGCCCACCTGTTCCCATGTCCCAAGACAACTCCGATAATTTCATTGGTGGTCTGTTAGCCGGCACCGCCATCGGCACCGTCATTGGTCTTCTAATCGCTCCCCGCAGTGGCAAACAGACCCGTCGGGTGCTCAAGAAATCAGCCGACGCAGTGCCTGACCTCATCGAAGACCTGTCCACCAGCGTTCAGTTCCATGCCGATAAGCTCTCCCACACCACCTTACAAAATTGGGACAGCACCCTAGATCGCCTCAGGGCTGCCTTGATCGCTGGCCAGGAAGCTACTCAAGAAGAGTTGGCCCAGCCCCAAACCATCGCCGATTCCCAGCGTGACTAATCCTGTGATTTGGCTGGGTCTATCCATTTTGCTGCTTGCCCTAGGGCTAGTTGTACTTGTGTGCGTGTCTGTCCCTGCCTTGTTTGGGTTGGCACGGGCCGCTCGCAGTGCGGAAAAGTTGTTTGACACCCTCGATCGCGAGCTGCCGCGCACCCTAGAAGCGATGCGCAATACGGGTACCGACCTCAGTGGCTTAGCTGATGACATGACCGAAAGTGTCAGCAGCGCCCGCAATATTGTCAAACAGGTAGACCACAGCCTGAGCGATGTGCGCCAGCAGGCCTACCAGGCTAAACGAACTACCCACAGCGTGGCCGTTGGCTTCAGAGCCGCTTGGCGAGTGCTGACAAAACCCACCAAACCCTGTGCCAAACGCCCCCGTAAACCGCCCGTCAGACCATCGGTCAAACCACTGACCAAGCCACCGACAAAACCGCCCGTCTCAAGGCCAAAACCACCGTCACCGCCCTTGCCACCCAAGGACTCAAGTGCGATCCCCACAGACGCGACTCCCAAGGACATCTCCGACACTTCCCTAGCAGCCGATGATTGACGGAAACCTGTCTTCTTCTTTACATTAAAGGTAGGTAAATAAGTGTAAACATCATGAGCTCACGCTTTAAGGATTGGTTGCGGGCTTCCCTGTGGGGAAGTTTGCTGGTTTGTTGTATTGCTTTCACCACAGGGGTTGGCCCTGCCCACGCTTATAACAACCCAGAGCTGCTGCCAGATGAGCCAACCATGGTGATCGATCTAGCCAAAATTCTGACCAGTTCCCAGGAAGACTACCTCAACGAGCATCTGCCTGAGTTTGAGGCCGAAACGGGTTGGAAGCTTCGAGTGCTCACCCAGTTTGACCAAACTCCAGGGCGTGCCGTTAAAGATTTTTGGGGCTTAGACGACAAGAGTGTGATGCTGATTGCCGACCCACGCGGTGGCAATATTCTTAACTTTAGCGTTGGTGATTCGGTTTATCCGCTGCTGCCCCGCGTCTTTTGGATCGAGCTGCAAACTCGCTTTGGCAACCAGTTCTTTGTGCGCGACAACGGTGAAGATCAGTCCATCATGCGCTCCATTGCGTCCCTAGAGACCTGTCTGGAGCGGGGTGGTTGTTCCGTTGTCCCCGGTTTACCCAGAGAGCAATGGATTTTAACGCTGATTACCTCTGTGTTAGGGGGCATCATCTGTGGGTTTGCCGCCCATCCTCGTAAAGATGGTCAGGTGTTCTCCTGGCAGTGGATGCTGATTTTCTCACCGCTGTGGGGCATGCTGTTCATCGCCTTTGGCATTGGTCCTGTTGTAACCCGTACCCAAGACTGGCTACCCCTGACCCGTAACATTGCTGGCTTTTTGATTGGGGCCTTGGTGGCGTTCCTAAGCCCCGCATTTGTTAATTCATCTGCTACTAATGGCGAGGCCTAGGCCCAGTAGTCTTAGCCGTAAAGCACATGAGGACGTTTATGGTTTGGGGCGGCGGGCTCCAGACCAGGGACCTGGGGGACTTTTGGGAAGATCAAACATGGCTCGCTGCTGATCGTAAATCACCAATCCTCGGGCCTGGTAGTTTTTCAACGCGTGGGGACCGTCAATGGAATTGGTGTGGACCCAGACTCGTTTTGATGTCAGTTCCCAGGCAGTTTTGAGCGCTTGGGTCAGCAAATAGCCGCCATGCCCCTGACCGATGAACTGGGGCAGCAACCCAAAGTATTCAATTTTTGCGCTTTCATCAGACTGTTGTGATAGCTCAAAGTATCCCGCTGGTGCCCCTTGCACATAACCGACCCAGATTCGGACCGTGTCCTGACTAATGTGGTCTAACCATTGTTTATAGGTCCATCGCAGACGGTCTAGCCAATACCAGGAGCCCCCCACAGCCGTATAGAGAAACCGTTGGAATTCTGGGCAGGGAACAGCCGCTTCCATGACTGTTAGGTCAGTCGGTGCGGCCGGAACAATCTGCTCCACAGACAGCATTTCTAAATAGGTGGTGGTGACCTCTAATCTGGCCATTTGTCGGATAAATGGTTGAGGAAAGGGATGGGACCTCGGCACAGTCCGTCAAAAAAGGTACGTTAGGACTGCCGCAGGGTTGCAATTTTTGTTTTTAAGGTATCGGCCTGCTCAATTAGCTGGCGTTGGGAGAGTTCTGACTGTTCTCCCGAACTGAGCCATTTGAGCTGTACGGTACCGCCCTCGGCTTCGGCGTCACCGAGAATCAAACAGCCCGTAGCACCACTGCGGTCGGCCCGTTTGAACTGTTTGCCAAAGGCGCTGCTGCTCAGGTCAACCTCCACGGCAAATCCTTGGTGGCGCAGCTGTTGGGCTAGCACCGTTGTGGCAGGCTCTGCCTTTTCGCCACGGGAAACAATATAGAAATCTAGGGCGGGGGCGGGGACGCTTTGGAGCTGCTGGAGCAAAATGGTGAGCCGCTCTAGACCAATGGCAAAGCCGATGGCAGGCACGTCTGGGCCGCCGAGCTGCTGTACCAAACCGTCATAGCGACCGCCACCACAGACGGTGGCCTGGGCCCCTAGATCCGCCGACATGATTTCAAAGGCGGTGTGGGTGTAGTAGTCAAGACCGCGCACTAACCGGGGGTTAATGGTGAAGTCGATATTGAGGGTGCTGAGCTGCTGCTGTACCTGGTCAAAGTGACGCTGGGAATCATCGCTAAGGTGGTCTAGCAGATTGGGGGCGTCTTTGACAATTTCTTGGGTACGGCTGTCTTTGCTATCAAGAATGCGTAGGGGATTGCGGGTAAGCCGATCTTGGGAGTCTGAGTCGAGCTCATCTTTGTAGGGGGTGAGATAGCTGACGAGGGCATCACGGTAAACCTGGCGATCTGCACCGCTACCCACCGAGTTGATGTCGAGGGTAAGGGATTTTAGCCCCAGGGTTTGAAGGATGTCGGTTGCGATCGCAATTACTTCCACATCCGCCCGCGGATCGCGACTGCCCAAAATTTCCACATCCAGCTGATGAAACTGACGCTGTCGGCCCTTTTGGGGACGCTCGTAGCGAAAGGCAGGTCCGGTGTGCCACAGCCGCTGCACCCCGCCACTGGCAAATAACTTATTACTAATAAACGCCCGCACCAGACCGGCGGTAATTTCAGGTCGCAGGGTTATCGAGCGACCGCCGCGATCCTCAAAGGAGTACATCTCCTTGCCTACCACGTCCGTCGCTTCACCAATGCCCCGGGCAAACAGCTCCGTTTGCTCAAACATTGGGGGGCGAATTTCTCGATAGGCCGCCCGGTTTAGAATATCCCGAGCCGTCGCCTCCACATGCTGCCACACACCGATCTCATCGGGCAGAATGTCACGGGTACCTCGTAGGGCCTGGATATTGCTCATCAGCGAACAGATAAAAAATTAAACGGGCAATGCCCACCCTATCAAATCATGGGCCAAACCATGGCCAAGCTAAGATGCCAACTCCTGCTGCCCAGTCACATTTGGCAACGTGCAGCAATTGACATCATCAATGCACACCTTGCCCCACTTCAGCGCCCAGCGCACCAGGGCCACTCGATTACCGGTCGCTGTTTTGTTCAGCACGTTGCTGATGTGGTTATCAACGGTACGTTTGCTAATTTCCAACCGGGTTGAAATTTCTTGGTTAGTTAAGCCAGCAGCAACCAGCTCAACAATTTGCAATTCCCGTTCTGACAAAGGAGATTGCTCTTTTTCTTGGGAAGACTGGCTGGCTGACATGGAAATACCTTCGCTCACTGCGTATATATGCTTAGTGCTTATTACATCATAACTATTTTCAAGCTGGGACGCGTCTGGCAGGTTTTTACTTAATTTGTTCCAGTAGCACCCGCGCAGCCTACCTCTAGTCAGATAGATCTGAAGGACCTAACGCTTAACCAACTGACGCGTCCATTTCCACAATCCGGTCACGCGACGCCCCAAATTAAGCAGTTCTGGAGCGACGGTATCACTATCAACCACTGGCGTAAACTGCTCTTGCAGTAGCTCTCGCAAACGGTTACTGGTGAGGGGGCGGTTAAGGCGACCCCGTTGGGCAATAGAAATAGAGCCGGTTTCTTCAGAAACAACAATGCACAGACAATTTTCAATCCGCTCAGTAATCCCCATGGCAGCGCGATGACGCGTACCCAACTGACGCGACGCTGTTCGTTCCGAAATCGGCAGGATTACCCCGGCAGCCACAATGCGAGAGGCCCGAATCAAAATCGCCCCGTCATGGAGCAGGGTACTGGTTTGAAAGATGGTCTGGATCAGCTCTTTGGATAGATCCGCATTGAGCCGAACCCCAGGTACCGAAAAGTCATTTTCATCAATCGGGGGACCAATTTCTAAAATCATTAGGGCCCCCGTCCGTTTTTGAGACAGCTCACGCACCGCATCCACCAGCTCATCAATGACGCTGTCGGGTCTGGGCATGGGGGTACTGCTGGGAGAAAACAGCTGCATAATTTCCCCCCGCCCCAGCAGCTCTAAAAAACGACGGATTTCTGCCTGGAGCAAAAACGCCATGGCAACGGCTGCCCCAAAGGATAAATTAGTCAGCACAAAGCCCAGCAGTGATAGCTTTAGCGCATGGCTAAGAACCGCCGCTAGCATGAGTACAATCAGTCCCCGAATCATCCATAGGTTACGGCGTTCGCCAATAACCACCAACATTAGGTAGATGAGAACAAGGACAAGGGCAATGTCGATAATATGGACGAACAGACCTAACAAGTGTCAGCCCCAACCTGGGTTTTCAAGACAAGGATTCATACACGGCAAGACGCCCAGCTGCAGCATTCAAAACCGCTTGGCCTGGGGGTACAGCAGGAGCACCATCTATCTTGCGCCTGGTTTAGAGCAGGACCCTGCAGCTGGTGTTACACAAGCCAACGCTGTCTCTAATTGCAATTACGAAAGGTCACAGCCAGTCTCAGGATGCACCTCGTTCAAAAATTAGGAGCCACAGAAGCAGGATCTGCAAAAAATCAGACTCTACAGATAGATTTATCAACCCACTATAAATAGTCAGGTGTTGTAAACGCGACTGTTCAGCTGGACTGTTACCGGACCATTAGACTACATGAGACTCTCATAAAGGCTACCCAAGATGGCCTAGGACGTACATACCAGACTTTATTTTAGGCAACGTTTTGATGGGATGTCATGACCAAGGTGTCTAATCAACCAGAGCCCCAGCGCTAGGCCCCTGAAGATAGTTAGGGAGGCGGTCATAACGCATTAGATCGGCCTCGGTTTCACGCTCTACTATCAAGCAGGCTTGTTCATTTTGTACCAACACAGCCGCAGGTCGAGGAACCCGGTTATAGTTGGACGCCATGCTGTAGTTGTAGGCTCCGGTGGCAGGAATAACGACAATATCGCCGGAGGATACAGGGGGTAGCTGGGCATCGTGAATCACCACATCGCCCGATTCGCAGTGCTTGCCCGCCAGGGTAATGGTTTCACTCAAGGGGGCAGACATGTTACCGGCGGCCAATACCCGATAAACCGACTGATAGGTAATGGGACGGGGGTTATCGGACATGCCCCCATCGATGGATATATAGGTGCGAATACCGGGCACGGTCTTTTGACTACCGACGGTGTAGGCAGTGACACAGGCACTGCCGATGAGGGAACGTCCTGGTTCGCAAATCAGCCGGGGTAAGGGCACGTCGGCAACCTGGCAGGCTTTAACCATGTGCTCACACACCACCTGCACCCAGGCCATAATGCTCGGTGGGTCATCGGCCTCGGTGTAGCGAATGCCAAGGCCACCGCCCACATCCAGTTCGCTGATGGGCAGTCCATGGCGCTTGGCCACTTCCATCCAATGCACTAATACACCGGACAAGTCTTCGTGGGGCTGTAGCTCAAATATTTGGGAACCGATGTGGGCATGGAGACCAATACAGGTGAGGCTAGTTTGCTGGGCCAGGTAAGCAAACACCTCGTCTAGCTGGTCAGGGTCAAAGCCAAATTTGCTATCGATGTGCCCGGTTTGAATATATTCGTGGGTGTGGCACTCAATCCCCGGCGTCAGCCGTAGCAGAATGGTGACCGGCTCATCGGCGCTGGCTAGGGCGCTAAGGGTTTTGAGTTCATGCCAGTTGTCGACAACGATGCGGCAGCCCGCTTTGATCCCCTGCTGCAGTTCGCGACGGGATTTGTTGTTGCCGTGAAAGTAGATATTGTCTGGACTGGCTCCGGCTTTGAGTGCCGTCAGGAGTTCGCCGCCAGAAACCACATCAATGGCAAGACCTTCTTGGGTTGCGATCGCACACACCGCCAAACAGTTCCACGCTTTTGAGGCATACATAACCAGTGCCTCGCCTGGATAGTACTGGCCAAAAGCCTGACGATATTGCTGACAGGCCGTGCGCAGCGTCGTTTCATCCAAGATGTACAGCGGCGAGCCAAATTCCTCAACCAAATCGAGCACATCACAGCCGCCAACCTCCAAATGATCGAGCTTATTCACCCGAGCACTGAGGGGTAAAATTCGCTGATTAGGGGCCTCTGTCGCATCTGTCTCCAAATATCGGAGACTAGACTGAGTGCCTGGCTGTGTAGAAGAAAGTGTTGAAACCATAAATAGTCATCAGGAATTGTCAGAGGAGTCATCGCCCTAGGCGGTATTATCGGGCGTTTACACCGCAGCGGCAGAGGATCGCAAGCTCCAGTGTACAATTCGTGCCTGTTCTCAGACTTCCTACTCAAAAATATCTAGAGAATCTTCCCCGCCAGCCCCCCGCACATCCCATGCTGACACCGCTGACCTGCCAAATTTTGACCGATGAGCTACTCCCCGCCGTGCTGAAGCTCGATCACATCTGCCTGGGCGGACTATGGACCGAAGCAGGCTATCGCCGGGAAATCGACAGCCCCAACAGCGATTTGCTAGTACTACAGGCCAACAAACAGGTCATTGGTCTGGGATGTCTATGGGCAATTTTAGACGAAGCCCACATCACGACCCTGGCAATCCATCCCGACTACCATCGACAGCGCCTGGGACAGCTTTTACTCACCCAGCTACTACAATCGGCCTGCCACCGCACCCTCAGCCACGCCACCCTAGAAGTCCGCGCCTCCAACCAACCAGCCCTAAGTCTTTATGAAAAATTTGGCTTTCGCACAGCCGGCCAACGCAAGCGCTATTACAAAGATGGCGAAGATGCCCTAATTTTGTGGCGCAGCCAGCTGCAAACGCCTGACTATCAACACCATCTAAAACAGCTCGAACAGGAGTGCACCAAAACATTTGGTAAACATCGATACCAATGGTTGCCCTATGTAACATTTGGTCACTAATACGTATTAAATATTTATACCCGTAGCAGGGGACATAAGCCGCCCACCCAATGATCGCCAAATCATCTAAGTTCATGGCATTTGACCACTAAGCTCTGGCTATTTTGGGCTTAACGTCAGGTTAAGAGCGTCAGTAATCACTGGGACAGGGTGTAACGAACGAAACTCGAGGTAATTCCATCCCAGCTCAATAGTCAATCTCCCTAAATTTTGTTGCGATGGGTCTTTTCCTGTCGCTAAAACCTTTGCAAGTAGTGAATACCGGCACAGTTTCACTAAAAATGGCTGTGCTAGAATCAGTGCAACTCCGCACAAGCCAGGTGATGAAAAGCCGCCATGTTTGAACGCTTTACAGAAAAAGCCATTAAGGTAATCATGCTCGCCCAAGAAGAGGCCCGCCGACTGGGTCACAACTTTGTGGGCACTGAGCAAATCCTTCTCGGTCTCATCGGAGAAGGAACCGGCGTAGCCGCCAAAGTTCTGAAGTCCATGGGGGTCAATCTGAAAGATGCTCGGATCGAGGTCGAAAAGATTATCGGTCGCGGTTCCGGGTTTGTCGCCGTAGAGATTCCCTTTACACCGCGTGCCAAGCGTGTATTAGAGCTGTCCCTGGAAGAGGCCCGTCAGCTGGGTCATAACTATATTGGTACTGAGCACTTACTGCTGGGCCTGATTCGCGAAGGCGAAGGCGTCGCTGCCCGAGTCCTTGAGAATCTGGGTGTCGACCTATCTAAGGTACGTACCCAGGTCATTCGCATGCTGGGTGAAACTGCAGAAGTATCTACCGGCGGTAGCCAAGGCCGTACCAAGACACCTACCCTCGACGAGTTTGGGTCCAACCTGACCCAAATGGCAGCGGAGGGCAAGCTAGACCCAGTTGTGGGTCGGCAAAAGGAAATTGAGCGGGTTATTCAAATTTTGGGTCGTCGTACCAAGAACAATCCTGTTCTAATTGGTGAACCTGGTGTGGGTAAAACCGCCATCGCCGAAGGATTGGCCCAGCGCATTGCCAATGGCGATGTGCCCGACATTTTAGAAGAAAAGCGCGTTGTCACCCTGGACATTGGTCTGCTAGTGGCAGGTACCAAATACCGTGGTGAATTTGAAGAACGTTTGAAAAAAATCATGGATGAGATTCGCTCTGCCGCGAATGTCATTTTGGTGATTGACGAAGTTCACACATTGATTGGTGCCGGTGCGGCTGAAGGTGCCATTGACGCAGCCAATATCCTCAAGCCTGCATTGGCTCGGGGTGAACTGCAATGTATTGGTGCCACCACCCTAGATGAATACCGTAAGCATATTGAGCGCGATGCGGCCTTGGAACGTCGTTTCCAGCCAGTCATGGTGGGTGAGCCCAGTGTGGAAGAGACCATCGAAATTCTGCACGGACTGCGCGATCGCTATGAGCAGCATCACAAGCTCAAAATCTCAGATGAGTCCCTCGAAGCGGCCGCCAAGCTAGCCGATCGCTACATCTCCGATCGTTTCCTTCCCGACAAAGCCATTGACCTGATTGACGAGGCTGGCTCTCGGGTACGGTTGATCAACTCCCAGCTACCCCCTGCGGCGAAGGAGTTAGATCGTGAGCTCCGTACGGTCCTTAAAGATAAGGACAATGCTGTGCGCTCCCAGGACTTTGATAAGGCTGGGGAACTTCGCGATCGCGAAATGGAAATCAAGGCCGAAATCCGCGCCATTGCCCAGAGCAAGCGAACGGACGACGCTGGCGGCACCACCGAGTCTCCGGTGGTTACCGAAGAGGACATTGCCCACATTGTTGCGTCTTGGACAGGGGTACCGGTTAACAAGCTAACCGAAACCGAATCCGATAAGCTCCTCAATATGGAGGACACCCTACACCAAAGAGTCATTGGCCAAGACGAAGCGGTCAAAGCAATTTCTCGAGCCATTCGACGGGCACGGGTGGGTCTGAAAAACCCCAATCGTCCCATTGCTAGCTTTGTCTTCTCTGGTCCCACTGGTGTTGGTAAAACTGAGCTGACCAAGACCCTGGCATCCTACTTCTTCGGTTCCGAAGAAGCCATGATTCGTCTTGACATGTCCGAGTTTATGGAGCGCCATACAGTTTCAAAACTGATTGGTTCACCTCCAGGCTATGTGGGTTATAGCGAAGGCGGTCAGCTCACTGAAGCCGTACGTCGTCGTCCCTACACCGTTGTACTGTTCGATGAAATCGAGAAAGCCCATCCCGACGTCTTCAACATGCTGTTGCAGATTTTGGAAGATGGTCGCTTGACCGATGCCAAGGGTCGTACGGTGGACTTCAAGAACACTCTGCTGATCTTGACATCCAACATCGGTTCTAAAGTCATCGAAAAAGGTGGTGGCGGTCTAGGCTTTGAACTGGAAGAAGACGCAGCTGAGTCCCAATACAATCGTATTCGGTCCTTAGTTAACGAAGAACTCAAGCAGTACTTCCGTCCTGAGTTCTTAAACCGCTTAGATGAAATTATCGTCTTCCGTCAGCTCACCAAGCCCGAGGTGAAGGAAATCTCCGATATTCTGCTCAAAGAGGTCTTTGGCCGGTTAACCGAACAGGGCATCACCCTGGAGGTTACCGACAAGTTCAAAGAGCGTTTGGTAGAGGAGGGATATAACCCCAGCTACGGAGCCCGCCCCTTGCGCCGTGCCATCATGCGACTGTTGGAGGATACCTTAGCTGAAGAAATCCTGTCCAGCCGTCTAAAAGAGGGTGATACAGCGGTTGTCGATGTAGACGAGAAAGGCAAGGTCGTGATTGCCTCCAAGGAAAAGCGTGAACTGCTTACCCAAGGAGCCGATTAACATCTAGTCTGATCGCAATTAACCATTAAATGGCTTCTCGGTAGACTATCGGGAAGTCATTTTTTCATTCTGAGAACTATAGCTTGGCGCACCTATTACATCTATCCGGTTAGTTAAAGTAATAGATATCCTTGAAAGCTTTGAATTACAACGGCTAACCTGACTGGCAAATGTCCTAATGCATCAGGACATTTACTATAGTTCAGGCCATATGTGAGCGCCCATAACTATAGAAATGCAGCTTTGAACAGCCATAGCTGCCCTTAAAATGTCACTTCAATACGCGCTTGTAAACTATTGTAAACTGGCCTAAAGCTTTCTTGCGCAGCACGAGCGTCAGCTTTGATAATGGTCTTGTACCACAGCAACGTTTCCACAACGTCTCGTTAGCTGACGGATTTTAATGACGTGATTTCCAAGCATTACTGATTCTTAGAGATGATGTGAGCTGTGGGGCGTTGCCCAACGCCCCACAGTCCCTTCCCTAAATCAGTAACGGTATTGATGTTTGATTAGGAGCATAGTTAGAGTGCTAGGCAAACTTTTAGGTAAAAAGTCTGGATACTATTTGGAGCTGTCCGAAGATGAGATAGCGGCTATTCCTGAACCGCCAGTAAAGCCGGCACCTAAAGCTCCTGCAGCAAAGGTAGAAGCAACGGCTACATCTGAAACAGCCGCCACTGAGTCAGCCACTGCCACTGACGCAGTGACCACACCTGCTGCTCCGCAAGCAACGGTACCCGCAGTGGCGGCCACCATTAGCAAAGCATCAGCTGCAATACCCCAAGAGGTAGCTGTACCTGAACCAATGTCTGATCCTCTAGAGCTAATTCGGACTGCATTGGCAGCTGCGGCCAACCAGGCACCAGAAACTAGTCCCGAGCCCACACCTGCGTTTGCCGAGTACTCTGCCCCGCTTGCTAAAGCGCGTCGTCGTCGCCCAGGCCCTAGCATGTCGCCCTTCAAGTCAATGGCCAAAGACATGAGAAAGACCAACTCTGGTTTTTAGATAGCCCTTTAACCGAATAAACACAGCAAACGGGAGGTGATAATCGCCTCCCGTTTGCTGTGTTCTAAAATCTACTACCGCTGAGCGTAGGCCGCCATCGGCTCCTTGATAAACCGAATATACAGGTGCTTAAAGGTAGACTTCATCACCCGAGGCATCCCAAAATCGATAGGCATCAGCTTTTCTGGAAGTTGCCAATTGTCAATGCACAGTTCAGACGGTGACTGTAAAACAAACTCAATCGCCCTAGGGCACAATCCAAGACGTTGGGATGCAGCAACGGTCGGTATCTGAGACGGATCCACCTGGAGTACGTCTACCATAGCCCGGTCTAGGGCATAAACATTCTCTGAGGCTCCCAGTACGCCAAGGTGCCGTGGCTCACCACCACTGGGGCCATTGCCTTCATGGCCAATAATGCCATCTAATATTGTTAGGTCCGGAGCAATCGCCTGGGCCGTTTCCACCAGCATATGGGCAAACCGCTGACGATCTTTACCCGCTTCCATATGCCACCAAGCCTTCATTTTGCCCGGTACACAACCAAAGAGATTTTTTACCCCCAGGGTTAACGTCAGCTGAACATGGGACTTCACCTTAGGCAGATTAATCACCACATCAGCTTCCATCGCTTCTTTAGACAGCAGCAGATTGTCAAAACTGTCCGGCTGCGACTCAAGGTTGTAGCGTTTGCCGTGGAGTTCCACAATCGGTAGATCTAGTTTTTGAGCCCATTGTAATAAGCCATTGGCCTTAGCCACACCGTGGGCACTACCAAAGGCAGGACTATCCCCCAAGAACGGGTTACCGCCAGCTGCTTTAACCAACTTAGCAACACAGTAGACCACTTCAGGGCGAGTGGTGCATTCTTTCGTAGGGCGGGCACCTGTGAGTAAGTTGGGCTTAAGCAATACCCGTTGTCCTGGTTTAACGTAGGCTTCGATACCACCTAGAGGTGCTAATAAGTCACGAAGCTGCTGTTCTAACACATCGACATCGTAGGTAGTGGATTTAAGCAGACTAACGGAAACCATAGGGATTAAAAACAACGGATCTATTATTTATTGTGGGTCTGGTGCCCCATAAGCGCAATTGCCATTAAGGATTTAGGAGATTTACTAATTTGTTAACAATGCCCTACGCCAGCATCTTGCCAAAAACATCATCCCAAGAAGTCGCAATATCACACCACTAAACTAACGACAAAAAGCGTTACGGTGTCCAAGGGGACAATGTTCTCAGCGATACTTGTTCTCAGCGATACTAATGAT
>ERZ1740067.298-NODE-298-length-41109-cov-6.813075_pt1 | contig 41109 bp, 29 predicted proteins | sample MGYA00581736_ERZ1740067 | MGnify/ENA primary metagenome ERZ1740067 (study PRJEB43018, sample SAMN04849236) | marine metagenome | isolation source: floating plastic debris | place: Pacific Ocean | collected 2008-08-27 | study: EMG produced TPA metagenomics assembly... | reverse complement strand
GTTTGTTGATGCCATATTGGGTAGGTAACTATGCAGTGTCGTACCTGAAATTTCACTATTACATTCCTGGACGGAGATTTGCTCGGCTATATTCCTGAGTTGTCTAATATTACCCGGCCAACGGTGTTTTAACAGCAATTGTGCAGCGTCTGCAGTCAGTCGAACTGTTGGCATTTTGTACTTCTGTCCAAAGTCAGAGGCAAACTTTCGAAAGAGCAAATGAATGTCACTTTGGCGTTCACGGAGGGGTGGAATATTGATTTCGACCGTACTTAGGCGATAGTACAAATCTTCACGGAACTTTTCTCTCTTAATGGCCTCAAACATATTGATGTTTGTTGCCGCCACAATACGTACGTCGGTTTTTTGTACCTGTGAAGAGCCCACTTTTAAGAATTCCCCATTTTCTAAAACCCGTAACAGGCGCACTTGGGTGGTCAATGGTAGTTCGCCTACTTCATCCAAAAAGATCGTACCGCCATCAGCGACCTCAAAGTAACCACGCCGTGTCTGGGTGGCTCCAGTAAAGGCCCCTTTTTCATGTCCGAAAAGTTCACTGTCTATAGATCCCTCGGGTATCGCACCACAGTTCACCGCAATATACTTGGCGTGCTTCCTATGGGAGAGCGAGTGTATGATTTTCGGAATCGATTCCTTGCCCACCCCACTTTCACCGGTCACCAAAACAGAGATATCCGTTGGGGCCACCTGCATGGCTTTTTCGAGGGCGCGATTGAACTTGGGATCGTTCCCAATCAACTCGAATCGCTGTTTTATGGCTTGAACGCTTTCCATTTAATTGTTCTCACTATAATTGACAGCCTCCCCTAATAAGGTGGCCGAAGTACAATCATTAATTTTTACATTGACAAATTCACCTACCTTGTAATTTTCCTTTGGGAATACCACTACAGTGTTTTGTGAATTACGCCCCATCCAATGGGCGTCTGATTTTTTTGATGGCCCTTCAATCAAAACCTCTTCAACCTTACCTATGTGTTGTTGGGTACGATATAATCCATGTCTTTGTTGTAGGTCGATAATCTCCCGTAGCCGTCTCTTTTTAATTTCCTCCGGCACATCATCCTCCATCTTACGAGCGGCCAGTGTCCCGGGCCTTTCGGAATAAGCGAACATGAATCCAAAATCATATTTCACATATTCCATTAGGGATAAGGTGTCTTGATGGTCTTCTTCTGTCTCTGTGGGAAAACCTGTAATCATATCTTGGCTTATGGCACAATCGGGAATGATACGTTTAATATTATCAATCAGTTCGAAATACTCCTCACGGGTGTGTAAACGGTTCATGGCCTTTAGCATTCGATTGCTTCCGCTTTGTACTGGCAAATGAATGTAATTACAAATATTGGTGTATTTGGCCATAGCTTCGATCACATCCAAGGTCATATCCTGAGGATTTGACGTCGAAAAGCGGATGCGCATTTTGGGCTGAGCCTGAGCTGTCATTTCCAATAGTTAGGTAAAGTTGACCGAGGTTGCCGTTTTAATTTCAGTGGCTTTTGCAAAATCCTTTTTCAATCTTCCACAATACTAGAGATAACTATCTACATTTTGCCCCAATAGGGTAATTTCTTTGAAACCCCTGTCCCATAAATCATTGACTTCGTCAATAATGGATTGTGGATTCCGACTGCGTTCCCGACCCCGGGTGAAAGGCACCACACAGAACGTACACATATTATCACAGCCCCGCGTAATGGAAACAAAGGCGGTAACCCCATTAGAGTTCAATCGCACAGGGGCAACATCACCATAGGTTTCATCTTTAGAAAGAATAACGTTGACCGCATTTCTACCTTCGTCAATTTCTTGAATGAGATTGGGCAGGTCTTTATAGGCATCTGGCCCTACGACCATATCAACAATCTTCTCCTCCTCCAAAAACTTACTCTTCAACCGTTCGGCCATACAGCCCAGAACCCCAACCTTCATTTTGGGATTTACTTTTTTTACGGCATTGAACTTTTCCAATCGTTTCCGCACGGTCTGCTCCGCTTTTTCACGAATAGAGCAAGTGTTCACCAAGACCAAATCGGCTTCAGTCAATTCATGGGTCGTATTGAAACCTTCTTTGGCAAGAATGGAAGCTACGATTTCACTATCTGAAAAATTCATCTGACAGCCGTAGCTTTCTATATATAATTTTCGAGCATTCGAACTTTTGCCTTCAAGATTCAAGGTCGTACCTTGTTTTTCCTCTTCAATTATTTTTTCTGTTGTATGGTTCTCCATCTATTCTAAAACAGGATTGCAAAGATAGTGCTTCATAAAGAGGTGTGACAATTTGACAGTTAAAATTTAACCAAAAACCAATGCAACTTTGTTTAGCTTTTTTCATCTAAAGAGCATTATTTAGCCAATATTAATAAACAAAAATCGTTAAGATGACAAAAATTATCCCAATCATGGTGTCAGTGTTGATGATTGCCGCCATAGGCTGTAACGATTCAGATGATTTGCCAGCTGGGGTCAATGAGTACTTGATTGCCGTTCCTTTAACCACTGATCTGGTTTCCTTTAAAAAAGAGGCAGTTGAAGTTACCGACCCCGTCGAAATAAATGAGTCAGGTAAGATTTATGCATATAAAAACTACATTTTTGTGAATGACATGTATAGAGGCTTTCATGTGTTGGATAATACTGACCCTACCGCTCCAAAACCTATAAAGTTTATCAAATTGGAAGGTAACAATGATATTTCAATTAAGAATGATCGATTGTATGCCGATAGCTATGGCGATTTGGTAATTATGGATATTTCGGACATTAATAATATTGGAGATATCAAACGAATGGAAAATGCCATTTATCAAGAATTTTGGTGCACGGTTGGTTTTGATGTGGAATGGCCCCAAGCAGATGCCTATGATTATGCCGAAGTGGACGCCCAGCGACATGCCATTGTAGGATGGGAAACCAAGACTGTTCGAATGAAAGAGGAAGACTTTGCCATGAGGTACGGTTTCGGTTTCTTGGAAGGCGATGCCGTTGCAAACTCAGATAGTGCAAGCCCCGAAACAGGGCAAGGTGGTTCATTGGCACGTTTCAGGATTGTCGGCGACTATTTATACGCAGTGGAGTGGGCCAGCATCAACGTTTTTGATATTACGGACCTTGATACGCCAAAAGTTTTGGAAGAGGTTTACGTCAACGGTACGGTTGAAACGATTTTTAGTCAGGGAGAACTTTTGTTTCTAGGTGGTACCCAAGGCATGTACATCTATGATATTTCTGAACCGGCTACACCAACTTTTATAGCTGACTTTGAGCATGGAACGGCCTGTGACCCCGTAGTGGTCGATAATGATTATGCCTATGTGACATTACGCGGTGGTAATTTCTGTGGAACTGTGGAAAGTGGATTGTATGTTGTTGATATTTCCAATATTCAAGAACCCGAATTGGCGGTTATTTATCCGATGGATGAACCCTACGGACTTGGAGTCAAAGGAAATCAACTGTATATCTGCGATGGCGCTTCAGGACTCCGGGTTTTTGATAAAACCAACCCACCCAATATTGAACCGCTAAATCACTTTGAGGGCATCGTTACCTACGATGTAATCCCTATGGAAAATCAACTGCTTATGGTCGGTGATGGTGTGCTATATCAATATGAATATTTGGAGAACGACCTCAGATTGATTAGTACCTTAAATTTAAAGAAACAATGAAACCGATTTGTATCAAGGTAGCGATTACAGCTTTGGTGGTTTTGGGTTTACTTTCCTGTTCATCCAATAATGAACGTGACAATGAAGATTTGGAAGCCCAATTTGATACTCTTGTTGCCCTGTCAAAAAGTATGTCTTGTGATAATAACACCGAATGGCGGTTTGCAGGAATTGGAGATAAACCTTGCGGCGGACCTACGGGCTACATTGCCTACTCTGTCAGAATGGATACGGTAGATTTCTTACATCGATTGCGTAAGTACAATGAGTCGGTTCGTGAAAGGAATATACGTGAAGGTTTGGTCTCAGATTGTGCTCTAGAACCTGCACCTATTGGAGTGCAATGTCAAAATGGGGCAGCGGTTCTGGTCTATGTGGCATGTTATTTAGAGCCTGATAGCGGCCCTTGTGAAGCAGCAATCCCCAAGTACTATTATGACGCTAATGATGGCGTATGCAAAGAATTTGTGTGGGGTGGCTGTGGCGGCACCGTACCCTTTGACACCCTGAGTGAGTGCAAGGAATGTGAGCAGCAGTAGGGTTGCCATATTTTTAAAAGATTACGAATTAATGGTGTTTTTCTATGGAATCTAAAGGGTGGTGTTATAATTGTCTTTAGGGTCATTCAGCGTTTCAAGCCAAAGTATAGCGTAGCATTTTCATGTTATTAAATAACACAGCGCGTTCAAAATCAGGCTTTTTTGACGCCTGTATTTTTTTACTTTCAAAAGGTTGTCAAAAAATAAAATTAAAAATTGACCTACTTTTGTTTTAATTAAAACCAATTTGATGCCCAAGAACTTAGTCATAGTCGAATCACCAGCGAAGGCTAAAACCATCGAGAAATTTTTAGGAAAGGATTATCAGGTGGAGTCCAGTTTTGGACATATAGCCGACTTACCCTCAAAAGAATTGGGTGTTGATGTAGAGAAGAATTTCGAGCCTAAATATATCGTCGATAAAGAGAAAAAAGCTTTGGTCAAGAAGCTGAAAGACCTCTCGAAAAAGGCAGACACTATATGGTTGGCCAGTGATGAAGACCGCGAAGGAGAAGCCATATCTTGGCACTTGGCAGAGCAATTGGGTTTGGATAGGGATAAAACAAAACGAATCGTATTCAACTCCATCACAAAATCGGCGATTAAAAGAGCCATTGAAAACCCACGTACCATAAATTATGATTTGGTCAACGCGCAACAGGCGCGTCGTGTTTTAGATCGATTGGTGGGCTATCAACTATCGCCCGTACTTTGGAAAAAAATCAGGCCCGGACTATCGGCAGGTCGGGTGCAATCCGTTGCCGTACGATTAATTGTGGAGCGCGAGCGCGACATTGATGCTTTTGAACCACAAGCTAGTTTTAGAATAAAAGCTTCCTTCCGCACAGCAGATGGTAAAAACTTTGATGCAAAACTGAATAAAACCTTTGGTAGCAAGGAAGAAGCTGGGACATTCCTTAAAAAAAATATAGCGGCTGATTTTTCAGTGGCAAAACTGGATAAAAAACCAGCCAAAAAATCTCCGGCGGCACCATTTACGACATCGACACTACAGCAAGAGGCTTCCCGTAAACTCTATTTTTCAGTTGGGCGAACCATGCAGGTGGCCCAACGCCTTTATGAGGCCGGGTTGATTACCTATATGCGAACCGATAGTGTCAATCTTTCCCAAGAAGCCCTTAATGCGGCTAAGAGCGCTATCATTTCTAATTATGGAGAGGAGTACAGCACGGTCAGAAATTACACTGGTAAGTCAAAAGGGGCACAAGAAGCGCACGAAGCCATTCGTCCAACCGACATGAATCAACAATCCCCCAGTCTTGAACGGGATCAGTCGAAATTATATGAATTGATTTGGAAGCGAACCTTGGCTTCCCAAATGAGTGACGCGCAACTGCAACGAACCAACGTCAAAATCGAAGCAAGCGGACATGATGAAGAATTCAGTGCCAATGGTGAGGTAGTCACGTTCGATGGTTTTCTAAAAGTATATTTAGAAGGTGTTGATGAAGAAGATGCCATAGAACAAGAGGGTATGCTTCCGGCAATGCGCGTAGGTGAAAAACTGAAGAACAACTATATCAGTGCTACCGAAAGATTCTCAAGGCCACCGTATCGATATACCGAGGCGTCGTTGGTTAAAAAATTAGAGGAATTGGGTATAGGTAGGCCTTCTACCTATGCACCGACCATTTCGACCATTCAGAACCGTGGGTATGTTCAAAAAGGAACTATAGAAGGCACTGAAAGGGCCTATATAGAGATTGTTCTAGAAGCCGAGCAACTTTCTGAGAAAAAGCTGACCGAAATGGTGGGCTCCGATAAAGGAAAATTGGTGCCAACGGATATCGGAATGATTGTCAATGACTTTTTGGTCAATCATTTTTCAAGTATTCTGGACTATAATTTTACGGCACAACTCGAAGAAGACTTTGATGAAATTGCTTCTGGTGATGAAGATTGGCAGAAAGTGATGCGCGAATTCTATGATAATTTTCATCCTACCGTGCTGGATGTTGAAGAAAATGCGGAACGGGCCAGTGGCGAACGCGTTTTGGGTAAAGATCCAAAAACAGGCAGGCAAGTTGCTGCGCGGTTGGGACGGTTCGGTCCAATGGTACAAATCGGTACGGTTGAGGAAGAGGAAAAACCACTGTTTGCCAGCTTGTTGCCTGACCAGTCCATTTCAACGATAACCTTTGAAGAGGCCATGGAGCTCTTTCAATTGCCCAAAAAACTTGGGGTGTATGAAGGGGAAGAGGTCGAGACCAATGTTGGCCGGTATGGACCCTATGTCCGCTTTGGAAAAAAATTCATTTCACTGGATAAGGGAGAAAGTGCATTTGACGTTGATATGGACAGGGCCATTGAGCTCATCAAGGAAAAACAAAAGGCCGATGCCCCTATTGCCAATTATGAAGGTAAGGACGTCACCAAGGGTACTGGTCGGTTTGGGCCCTTTATCAAATGGGACGGTATGTTCATTAATGTGAACAAGAAGTACGACTTTGATAATTTATCGCAAGCAGATATCGAAGAATTGATTGAGACCAAAAAGCAAAAGGAAAAAGATAAGCTTATACAATCTTGGCCCGAAGAGGGCATTCGTATCGAAAAAGCCCGATGGGGAAGGCACAATATCATTAAGGGGAAAATAAAGATCGAGCTTTCAAAAGATGTTGATGCCACAAAGGTTTCATTGCAAGAGGCGCAAGCGTTGATCGAGAAAAAAACCCCGAAAAGAAAAACAAAATCCAAAGCAAAAGCAAAATAATACGATTCTACTATGGCATTTGATTTTTTAGTGCCAGTAAGTGAAAAGGTTTTGGCCTTTTCTGAATTCTTACCCCCACAGGCACTGGGAAAAAACATTTATAAACACACTGAAAAAAAGGGACTTCCCGTTTTTGCGAATGCCACGGTGGCTATTTTTGGTGTATTGGAGTCCCGAAACGCCTTTGAAAAGAAACCGGAAAAGCTGGATATGGATTCCATCAGAATAGAGCTGTACCGCTTAATGATGGGTAATTGGAATGCCACTATAATAGATATCGGTGATGTGGAAGAGGGCGACTCTGTAGAAGATACCTATTTCGTTGTCAGACAGATTATGGCCGGATTGCTTGAAGAGAACATTATACCGGTAATTATTGGAGCAACCCAAGATATTACCTTCCCTACCTATCGTGCTTTTGACGGAATCAAGGATATGATCAATTTGGTCAGTATCGATAGTCGATTTGATTTTGGTGAGGATGACGAGTTGATTTCTTCTGAATCATACATGAGTAAAATCATAACCGATAAGCCCAATAACCTATTTAACTTCTCCAATCTGGGTTACCAAAGCTATTTCAACGCCCAAGAAGAGATCGATTTGATGGATCGTCTATTTTTTGATGCCTATAGATTGGGTGAAATCGTATCTGACATCACCATGGCTGAACCTATTTTGAGAAATGCCCATTTGGTCAGTCTTGATATGCGCGCCGTGAAGGCAAGTGAGATGGGGGTTTCTTCAAGTTTTTCGCCCAATGGTTTTGATGGTCGAGAGATTTGTGCGATTTCACGTTATGCGGGTATTAGTGATAAGGCACGCGCTTTTGGGGTCTATGAAATCGAGAACACCACGTTATCATTCAAATTGGTAGCCCAATTATTATGGTACTTTATTGAAGGGCTAAGCTTTCGTATACAAGAAGTGCCGAGCTCGAATGATGAAGATTTCACCAAATTTACTGTCCCTACCGATACCGAAGAATTGATTTTTTACAAAAGCCATGTCACCCAACGCTGGTGGGTAGAAGTCCCTTCCGTTTTACCAGAGCATACTAAAAACAATTCAATGGCGTTATTACCATGCACTCAACAGGACTATTTAGAGGCATGCAATCAAAATATTCCTGAGCGGTGGCTCAAGGCTTACAAGAAAGGCTTGAACTGAACAAAATATTTTTGGCTGATAAACAGTATCGGCACAATAATTTAATCAAATTGAAGTTTTGTGATTATGAAATTGTGTTGCACAGTTTACAATCTTAAATCGAAAATTTAACCTAAAGTATGAGAAAGCTAATAGTATCATCTCTAGTACTTGTTTTTTTAATGACCAGCTGTGGGTCGAAATCAAGGTCGAAGGGTGAGTTGGTTGGTGTGCAAGGGAAAAAATGGTATCCCGAGAAGCCCTATGGAATGGAATTGATACCTCGCGGGTCCTTTATTATGGGTAAGGCCGACGAGGACCAAGCTAAAATATTGAATGCTCCGACGAGAACGGTAACCGTTCGCTCATTTTATATGGACGATACGGAGATTACAAATAGCGAATACCGTCAGTTCGTGGAATGGGTGAAAGATTCTGTGGCCCGAACCAAAATGGCCATCTTGGCCGATGAATTAGGTCTGAGTCCAGAAGACGATGATTCCATCGGAGAATTCGCATTTAAAAGTGCAGATACGACCAAACTATCCGTTTGGGAAAAATACAAAATCGATAATTATTTGGGAATGGGTGACGATCCTTATGAAGGTTATGCCCTGAACAAAGACGTTGATTTAGTGTGGAATACAGACGACTATCCAGATGAATATTATGCTGAGATTATGGACTCTCTCTACCTATCGGAAGAAGAGACCTACAACGGCCAGCGCACTATTGACGTTAAACAACTGAAGTACAAATACAACTGGATGGATATTGAAGCGGCTGCACGAGCTAAAACGGGCAAGCGAAGTGATTTCATAAAATCGGAACAGTTAGAGATTTATCCTGATACCACGGTGTGGATTCGTGATTTTGAATATTCCTACAATGAGCCGATGCACAACGATTATTTCTGGCATGATGCCTATAGCGATTATCCCGTCGTTGGAGTAAATTGGCAACAGGCCAAGGCTTTTTGCCATTGGAGAACGAAATTCAAAAATGATGATCAGAAAAGTCGTGGAAAGCAATTTGTGAACCAGTTTCGTTTACCTACTGAGGCAGAATGGGAATATGCCGCTCGCGGAGGTATCGAAGGGGGTACCTATCCTTGGGGTGGACCATACGTCATCAGTGATACAGGTTGCTTTATGGCAAACTTTAAACCACAGCGAGGAGATTATGCCGCTGATGCAGCATTGTATACTGTAGAGGCGAAGTCTTACGAGCCAAATGAGTTTAACCTTTATAACATGGCGGGTAACGTATCAGAATGGACCAACTCCAGTTATGACCCCGGGGCATATGATTATGTGTCGACCATGAATCCTAATGCAGGGTCAGGGCAGAATATGCGGAAAGTCATTCGAGGAGGATCGTGGAAAGATGTTGCTTATTTTTTACAGGTAAGTACCCGAGATTACGAGTATCAAGATTCAGCGAGAAGTTATATTGGTTTTAGAACCGTACAAGATTATATGGGAGAAGAAGATTCTACCCGAGGGCAAGGCCTTCCAAACAGATAAAAAAGCAATTAACGAAAAAGAATTTAAGAACCAGTAACCAATTCTTATTTATATACTTAATTAAAACTAAAATTATGGCACAGTCAAAATCAGCTAAGAAATTAATGAACATGACCTATGGTCTTGGAGCATCAGTGGTAATCATCGGTGCATTGTTTAAAATTCTCCACTGGGAGTTCGGACCATTAACAGGTGGATTACTACTTGCGATAGGTCTTATTACTGAAGCATTGATATTCGCTATTTCTGCATTCGAACCTGTAGATGACGAATACGATTGGTCTTTGGTATACCCTGAGTTGGCCAACGGTCAATCCAAGGGAAACAAAAACGAAGTTAAAGAGGCCCAAGAATCAGAGGGTATTCTTTCCAGAAAGTTGGATGAAATGTTGAAAGAGGCGAATATCGATGCGCAGTTGTTCAATAGCTTGGGTGAAAGCATCAGAAGTTTTGAAGGTGCAGCAAAAGATATTGCCCCTACTACTGATGCGATTCAAAACACACAAAAATATTCTGAGGAGCTGTCTCATGCTGCTGCCCAGATGGAATCATTGAACAGTTTGTACAAGGTACAATTGGAGAGTGCTAGCCGTCAGGCTTCCATTAACGAAGAAGTGGTAGAAAATGCTGGTGCTTTAAAAGAGCAAATGGAATCTTTAGCAACTAACCTTTCTTCTTTAAATGGAGTTTATGGTGGTATGCTATCTGCAATGGCCAAAAACTAATTGGGTCCCCAAATAAACCAAACGTTAATCACATTTAATTAAAACCAATTAGTAAAATGGCAGGAGGAAAACAAACACCACGTCAGAAGATGATCAACTTAATGTATTTGATCTTCATCGCGATGTTGGCCTTAAATATGAGTAAAGAGGTTCTTGCAGCTTTCGGTTTGATGAACGAAAAGCTAGAGACCTCAAACGATAAGATGACCGCAAGTAACGAGGGCTTTTTAGAAGGTCTGGCGACTAAAGCTTCTGAAAACGAAGAAGAGTATGGTAATTTATATAAGAATGCCCAAACGGTCAAGGAACTTTCTGATAAGTATTACAATTACTTGCAGGAATTGAAAAAGGGAATGATTGAAGGGTTGGAAGACCCAAAAGATTATGTGGTCATGGATAAGCCAGATTATCTAGACAACCTTTTCTTTCAAGGCGATAATCTAAAACCTGAAGGAGAGCAGTTTTTGAGCAGTATTAACAACTATCGTGATGGTGTGATCAATGCATTACCCAAGGATAAGTTTACCGAAATCAAGGATGCCGCAAAAACAAGGTTTTCTACGGGTGACAAAGATGGTAAAGTAGAGAAACGTGATGGTACACGTCAAGACTGGATGCACTATCACTTTGAAGGATTTCCATTGGTTGCTTCGTTAACTAAGATTACCCAGTTGCAAGCAGACATCAAAACAACCGAGCAGGAGGTATTAAAAAGTCTTTTGGAAGGGAATTTGACTGCTGCTGTTTCTTTGAAAAACTTTGCGACATCATTGAATGCATCGAAGTCTGCTTTTTACAGTGGTGAAAAGTACGATGGTAAGATAATAATCAGCAAAACCGATAAAACGTCAACTCCAGTTAGAGCTGAATTGACCTTGGACGGTAGAAAATTGGCTGAAGGAAAAGATTTCCGTTTAGAAGCTGGTGGAGTTCAAATGTTGATCGGTGCAGGTGCTGCAGGCGATCACGAAGTGGCAGGTATGCTTTACTTCATGCAAGATGGAAAGGAAATTGAGGTGCCGGTTGCCAATAAATTTGCTACTATTTCCAAGCCAAATGCTGCCGTAATTGCTGCTGATAAAATGAACGTGGTTTATCGTGGTGTAGCGAATCCAATGACAATTTCCATTCCTGGTATTCCAGATAATAAAGTATCTGCTGCTGCTGCTGGTCTTAGAAAAGTGAGCGGTAGTAAGTATATCATGAATCCTGGTACAGGACGAACGGTTACGATCAATGCCTCAGGTGTGTTGCCTGATGGTCAGAAAATCAGTACTCCAGCTACGTTCCGTATCAAAGATATTCCTCGACCAGCTGGTACCGTTCGTGGTGAAGCCGGTAGTGCAAAAATGCCAAGAAGAAACCTTGAAATTTCGACCATTGGTTCGATGTTGGAAGACTTTGATTTTGATTTGAACCTAGCGGTAAGCGGCTTCAAGTTCAAAGTTCCAGGTCAACCCACGGTTAACGTGAATGGCAATAAATTGGATTCTAGGGCCAAATCAGCCCTGAAAAGAGCCAAAAGAGGTGATGCCGTGCAAATATTTGATATCAAGGCATATATCACCAACAACAAGAGCTACAAGTTGAAGAAAGTATCTCCTGTTGTAGTTGAATTGACAAACTAAGAAGACAATCATGAATTGGAAAAATGTAATCTTAATTGTAGCGCTGGGAGCTCTTCCGGTATCCTTAATGGCGCAGGCAAATATTTTAAATGCCAAAAAGCCTGAGGAAGTTGGTAAGAAAACCGAGGCGCAAATGGCTTCTGATGACGATAAGCCATTGGACTATGGTTATGTGGACGACAGGGATATCCTTTGGTCCAAGACCGTATGGGAAACCATTGATTTGGATGAACGCGTAAACTTTCCATTGTATTATCCTACCGATACCATCGGTATTGGATTGGACAGAAGATCATTGTACCATGTTTTGATGAAAAATATCAAGAATGGAGAATTGACGGATGTTTACACAGATTCCTACTTTACCGAGAAGCGTAATTTTGCTGATTTGACGGCAACTTTACAAAAGGTGGATACCACCGATTTAGGATACGAACAGTTGAATGCAGGTGAGCAAATATCCCAAGAGTTTATTAACCGAAGGGATATCTCGGCTGCAGATATCGAAGAGTATCGAATCAAAGGTATCTGGTATTTTGACAAACGTCAAGGCGAATTGAAATACCGTTTGTTGGGTATTGCGCCAGTGGCTCCCGATGTAAACTTTATAGACGATGAGTCAGTAGATCCCGGTGAGAACAAGGTCGAACTGTTTTGGCTATGGTATCCAAGTGCCAGGGAAATTCTGCATAAGGCCAAAGTATTCAACAACAGGAATTCGGCCCAGCCCATTTCATATGATATGCTGTTGAATGCTAGAAGGTTCAACGGAGTCATCTATAAAGAAGACAATGTTCACGGTGACCGTGAAATTAACGACTACATTTTTGATAATGCCTTGTTCCAATTGCTGGAGGCGAACCGTATAAAGGAGACCGTCAGGGACCGTGAACAAGATATGTGGGCGTATTAAAAACAATCCAAAAGTTCGTTTGGTAATATGAATTGTTCCGAACGTCATTCGGAAGTACACCCAAAAATAATTTCCAATTCAAAAGCAAAGGCCCCGAAGAAATTCGGGGCCTCTTTTTTTATATTAATCTGTGATTCCTGCGAAGGCAGAAATGCATTTTCTACCTTTATCCCCATGGTAGTAGACTACATTATTGTAGGTTTAGGACTGGCAGGAATATCCTTTTGTGAGCAGCTTGAACAACATGACAAGACCTTTACGGTTATTTCTGACGATTCAGAACAAGCCTCACTGGTCGCAGGAGGGTTATACAATCCTGTAATACTAAAACGTTTTACCATGGCGTGGAAAGCGGATGTTCAAATGCAAATGGCCATGCCTTTCTATGTCGCTTTGGAAGAAAAACTGGGTGTTAAATTGGATTATAAGATTCCCGTCTACCGTCGATTGGTCTCGAATGAGGAGCAGAATAATTGGTTTGAAGCGTGCGATAGGGCACGGCTACAAGAATTTATGTCCACAACAATTGTCCAAAATACGAATCCGTCGATTGATGCCCCTTTTGGCCTGGGTAAAGTTATGCATACGGGCAGGGTCGATACCAGAATGCTCATTGAACGATATGGGTCATATTTAAGGGCAAGGCAAAAACTTAAAAAGGGGCCATTCTACTTTGACAGCCTTACCGTAGAAGAAGATGGGTTTCGCTACAAAGACATTCAAGCCAAGCATATCGTTTTTGCTGAAGGATTTGGTTTAAAAAGAAATCCGTTTTTCAGCTATCTGCCCCTAAATGGCACAAAAGGGGAGTTGTTGACCATTCATGCGCCCTCGTTAAAAGAAGAAAGTGTCATTAAATCGGCGGTGTTTATTATTCCCCTAGGAGAGGACCTATATCGTATCGGGGCCACCTATAAATGGAAAGATAAGACCAATACACCTACCTTGGCATCGAAGGAAGAGCTACTCACAAAGCTCAAAACATTTTTAAAGGGCGACTTTGAGGTCGTCAAGCATGTTGCCGGGGTTCGGCCTACTGTGGCGGATAGAAGACCTTTGGTCGGAAGACATCCAAAACATAAAAATCTGTATGCATTGAATGGCTTTGGGTCTAGGGGAGTTTTGATTGCCCCTTATGCTTCACAACAATTATATCAGCATATTGAGCATGGCAAGGCGATTGATGAAGACATGGATATTGAACGCTTTGAAAAAAAGTATTACTGAACTTTTTTCGCTAAGTCCTTATCGTATTTCATAAAAAGATTGATCCAAATATTTCTGGAAAGCCTAAGAATAATGGGAAAAAAGAGGGCTATGGTAGCAACAATGGCCAGAAAGGCAGTTTTTAAACTGGTACCCAAAAAAAGGAAGCATATGACAAAAGCAGCTATGGCAAATGCGATTCCAACCCCATAGCTTACATACATTGAACCATAAAAAAAGGAAGGTTCTATTTTATACTTGGTATGACAGTGGGAGCACCGTTCGTGCATATTGAAGATTTTGGACAATAGGTATGGATTGGGCTCCTCATACATGCTCTCTTGGTGGCATTTCGGACAACTTCCCGTAAAAATACTATATAGTTTTGTGCCTTTTTTTAACATTGGGGTTGTTTTGCACAAAGTTATGCTATCAGTTCAATGTAATAATGATGAAATTTGTCAATAATCTTTATGTTCATATAATTAGAGCCAATGCTTAACATTCATAACCTTAGTGTTTCCTTCGGAGGGGAATTTCTGTTCGAAGAGATATCGTTTCGTTTGAACCCAGGTGATAAGGTAGGTCTTATTGGTAAAAACGGTGCCGGAAAATCGACCTTACTAAAATTGTTGTCAAAAGAAATACACCCTGATACTGGGGTGATAGCTTCTGATAAAGAAGTAAAAATTGGTTTTTTGAAACAAGATATTGACTTTGAACGAGGTCGCACGGTTCTGGAAGAAGCACATCAAGCCTTTCAGGAAATCAAGAGACTTGAATGGGAACTTGACGATATCAATGTTCAGTTGGCTGAGCGCGATGATTATGAAAGCGAGGGATATCACAAACTTATGGTTGGTCTGAACGAGGTGACACATCGTTACGAAATCTTGGGGGGGTACAACTATCAGGGTGAAACCGAAAAGGTATTGCTGGGCCTAGGTTTTAAGAGAGGTGATTTTGAAAATGCAACCGAAACTTTTTCAGGAGGTTGGCGCATGCGAATTGAGCTGGCCAAATTGCTATTACAAAATAATGATGTGCTATTGTTGGATGAACCGACAAACCATCTCGATATTGAATCCATTATCTGGCTAGAGGAATTTTTGAAAGGTTACGCTGGAGCCGTGGTCATCGTCTCGCACGATAAAATGTTTTTGGACAACGTGACGAATCGAACCATAGAGATTTCATTAGGTAGAATTTATGATTATAATAAACCTTATTCGAAGTATTTGGTACTGCGCGAAGAAATACTGGAACAGCAATTAAATGCCCAAAAAAATCAAGAGAGGGAAATACAACAGGCCGAACGCCTGATTGAAAAGTTCAGGGCAAAATCGACCAAAGCGTCCATGGCGCAATCACTCATCAAAAAACTAGATAAGATTGAGCGTATTGAGGTCGACGAGCAAGATAACAGTGTCATGAAGGTGCGTTTTCCCATTTCCGTACAACCTGGTAAGGTAGTAATTGAAGGAAAAAATTTGGGTAAAAGATATGGGTCAAAAAAAGTTCTGTCGAATATTGACCTCATGGTTGAACGATCTAAAAAGATTGCCTTTGTAGGGCAAAATGGTCAGGGTAAGACGACACTGGCCAAAATGATTGTAGGTGAATTGGAACATGAGGGAGAGTTGCAACTGGGCCACAATGTACAACTGGGGTACTTTGCCCAAAATCAGGCCGACCATCTTGAGCAAGACAAGACGATTCATGACCTCATGTTAGATGCGGCCAATGAAAGTAATCGAACGAAAGTGCGCGATATTTTAGGTTCATTTTTGTTCAGTGGAGATGAGGTAGACAAACAAGTGAAGGTACTGTCCGGTGGGGAGCGAAATCGCTTGGCCCTTGCCAAACTTTTGTTGGAACCGTTCAATGTTTTGATAATGGATGAACCAACCAATCATTTAGACATCAAATCAAAAAATGTCTTGAAGCAAGCCCTGAACAATTTTGAAGGTACTTTAATTTTGGTTTCACATGATCGCGATTTTCTTCAGGGCCTTACCGAAAAAGTGTATGAGTTTCGTGAGGGTCAAGTAAAGGAGTTTCTCGGAGATATTGATGATTATCTCGAACAGCGAAATGCCATGAATTTCCGTGTGATTGAAAAAGTGTCGAAGAAAGAGATTCATGAAAAAAGGGAGACATCAAAAAAGAAGACCAACGATTACCAGGAGCAAAAGCGACTAAAATCCCTAAAAAATAAACTAGGTTCTTTGGAAAAGAAAATAGCTACACTGGAAAGTGAAATAGCGGAGATGGACCACAAATTGCTCATGGAATATGACCAAACCGTTGCGAACCCTTCTTTTTTTGATGCCTATCATGGCAAGAAAAAAACACTTGATGAGCTTATGGAATCATGGGAAAGCTTATCAGAGGAGCTTGAAAATTAAATTGTGGAAAAACACACACATACATAATTCCATTATTCACCACACCTGAATCTTATTTCACAACAAAGTATTCAATTACAAGGGTTTATATTTGTGGATTCTTGAAATGTATTCTTAATTTGTAGGTAAAATCTTACTAATTGAATTAAGAATGCGATTGATTTATACTTCTTTGTGCTTAGCGATTTTGACCGTTTCTACAAGCTTTGCCAACAATACGGTTACAAAAGCAGAAAAAGAAGCGCTGTTGGACTTGTACGCGGCGACTAAAGGAGAATCGTGGAAAATTTCTTGGGATTTGCAACAACCCATTACCTCATGGAAAGGGGTGACCTTGAGAAACAACCATGTTGTAGGTCTCCACCTTTTTAACAACAATCTCAATGGTGCACTTCCTGAAAGTCTAGGAAATCTAAGATTTTTAGAACGGCTAAATCTGGCGTTCAACAGCATTACCGGAGTACTTCCGAAAGATATTGTGAAATTGGAAAATTTGAAGGTGCTGAAGCTTGAAATGAATCGCATCAAAGGAGCTTTGCCCGATGGCATTGGCCAATTGGAAAAGTTGGAAGAACTTTCGTTGTTCAATAATTTTCTCTCCGGTCCAATTCCAGAGAGTATGGGCGAAATCACATCCTTAAAGGTGCTCAACCTTTCTAGCAATAATTTAAGGGTAATCATTCCACAATCCATAGGTAATTTGACGCGACTGGAAAAATTGGGGTTGTTTGAAAATAGTCTTGAAGGGGCCATCCCTGGTGAGTTTGGGAACCTCACCCAATTGAAAGAGCTTGTATTGGCCAATAATGACCTAGGTGGGGAGATTCCTACCGAATTTTCACAATTGGCTAGCCTTAAAATATTGCAGATTCAAAACAATCGATTCGATTCTTTTACCGGATTAAAAAATATGGATGCAAAGCAGTTTTTGGTTTTTGATACTGACGACGCTACTTTAAATCCATATAACGAAATAGACATCCTTAAAATCCGCACCCGAATGGCGGACACCAAATTTGAGGATGATAACGATAATGAGTAGTTAGTTATACTTTAGTTTGTTTGGTTCGGGGGGCGCAGAGGTGTGTCCCCTTTTTTGTTTCACCCCTTTGCCTACAGGGTTAAACATTTATGAAATATTTAACCCAGACCGTTATTTCAAGACAATAGATTTGCACAATAGGCCTTTACTTGTTGATTTTATCAAAAGTTTGATACCTAGATTGATTTTATGTTAATAACCTTTTTTAGGTACCCAGCAATGAAATCATTTAAATGTAGAAAATCGAGGTTAAATCAATATCTCAAAGCCGTTAAGGTTATTTGAATAGGTCGTACAGAACTAATCAGCCCTATATGCGCAAAACTATTCTCTCCGTTCTACTCGGAATTGTTGTGATTATTATTGCTTTTGTACTCTCGAGAGTCATTGTCAATAGTAAAGAAGACCGAAGGCCAAAACCCCAAAAGGTGGTAAAGACCGTCTTTGTCGATACGGTCACCAATGGAGACGTTCCCATAATCATTTCTGCCAATGGCAATTTAGTTGCAAAACGACGTGTGGAATTGTTTGCTGAGGTTCAGGGTGTGTTTCGACCAGGAGCTAAAATGTTCAAGCCCGGTCAGCCCTACCGTGCAGGACAGACCCTTATCCGTATTGATGCCTCTGAGTATTATGCCAGTGTTCAATCGGCAAAGAGTAATTTGTTCAATCTTGTCACGTCCATTATGCCAGATTTACAATTGGATTACCCTGAGCATTTTGAAAAATGGCAAGAGTACGTGGTCAATTTTGATTTGGAAAAGTCAACACCCAAACTACCTGAAGTGACATCTGAAAAAGAAAAATACTTCATTACGGGCAGAGGCATATTCACGAGTTATTACAATGTGAAGAACTTGGAACAACGATTGGCAAAGTACGGGATAGCCGCCCCATTCTCTGGTGTGCTGACCGAAGCATTGGTCACTGAAGGTTCCCTTGTTCGCGCTGGGCAAAAATTAGGGGAATTCATCGAAACGGGCGTCTACGAACTGGAGGTTGCCGTACCAAAAACCTATGCAGATTTTTTGAAGGTAGGCAAGACGGTAAGCCTCACCAATTTGGATAAAACACAAAAGCACGACGGTAAGGTAGTGCGGGTCAATGGCCGCGTTGACCAAACGACACAGACCATTACGGTATTTATTGAAGTTCAAGGCGATACTTTAAAAGAAGGACAATATTTAGAAGCCAACCTTAATGCTAGAACCGAAGCATCGGCTGTTGAGATTGATCGATCTCTACTTTTGGATAACGACCAGGTTTTTGTCGTACGCGATACCATTTTAGATGTCATTGATGTCAACCCAGTGTATTTCACGGATAAAAAAGTGGTCTTGAAAAATATTCCAGACGGTGAAACCATCATATCAAAACCGGTCTCTGGGGCTTACGCAGGTATGTTGGTAAAAGTGTACGGCACTTCGACTAATGAAAATTCAGCCAAATGAAAAAGGTAATTTCATATTTTATTAAATATCATGTTGCCGTAAATGTGATTATCATTTCATTTTTCATCTTTGGAATCGTTGGTGCACTTTCCTTAAAATCTTCGTTTTTTCCATTGGCTGAATCAAAGAATGTGTTGATCAATATCGTATATCCCGGCGCATCTCCCCAAGAGATAGAAGAGGGCATCGTGCTTAAAATAGAGGATAACTTAAAAGGGTTGGAAGGAGTTGACCGTGTGACCTCAACATCAACTGAGAATTCAGGCTCCATCAATGTTGAAATCGATAAGGGCTACGACATTGATTTCATGTTATTGGAAGTTAAGAATGCGGTAGATAGGGTGCCTACATTTCCTACGGGCATGGAACCTTTGGTGGTCTCCAAACTTGAAGCGGTGCGGCAGACCATTAGTTTTGCCGTTAGCGGTGAGAACATTTCGTTGGCTACATTAAAACAGATCGGTCGACAAGTAGAAAATGACCTTAGGGCAATTGACGGCATTTCGCAGATAGCCATTTCAGGATATCCCGAAGAAGAAATTGAGATTGCGGTCAATGAGAACAATCTTTTGGCGTATAATGTTTCCTTTGATGAAGTGGCACAGGCAGTAGCCAACGCCAACCTTCTCGTTACCGGTGGAAATATAAAGACGGATGCAGAAGAATACCTTATCCGTGCCAATAATCGTTCCTATTACGGAAAAGAACTACTAAACGTAGTGGTTCGTGGGGATGTTTCTGGTCGAACCATTCGATTAAAGGATGTCGCAGTGGTTCGAGATCGTTTTTCAGAAACACCTAATACTTCTTATTACAACGGAGACCTTTCCGTGAACGTAACCATAACGAGCACGAACACCGAAGACTTGATCGGTTCTGCTGAAAATGTGAAGGCATATATTACGGAATTCAATGAAAAGTACAACAATGTGCAATTGAACGTAGTTAGCGATTTGTCCACTACTTTGACTCAGCGCACCGAACTGCTTACCGAAAATGCCATCATGGGTATGATATTGGTTTTAATTTTCTTAAGCCTTTTTCTTAATACACGTCTGGCTTTTTGGGTAGCTTTTGGTCTACCAGTAGCCTTTTTGGGCATGTTTGTATTTGCCCCGATGTTGAACGTGACGATAAACGTGCTATCCCTCTTTGGAATGATTATCGTCATCGGTATTTTGGTAGATGATGGCATTGTGATTGCCGAAAACATTTATCAACATTACGAAAAGGGAAAAAAGCCGATTCAAGCGGCCATTGATGGCACCATGGAGGTGATTCCCCCCATTGTGTCTGCGATTGTGACGACCATTTTAGCCTTTTCTATTTTTCTTTTCTTGGATGGAAGGATAGGTGATTTTTTTGGTGAGGTTTCGGTTATAGTGATTTTGACGTTAGTGGTGTCATTAGTGGAGGCCTTGATTATTTTACCGGCCCACTTGGCCCATTCTAAAGCCTTGAGAAAACAAAATGATGAGCCAAAAGCAGGCATTGCAAAAGTGTTCTCTAAACTTCGTGTTATCAATAAGGTGGGTGATAGGGCAATGGCCTGGATGCGGGACAAAGTGTACAGTCCTGTTTTGCATTTTGCACTGGAATACAAGATGTTGACCTTCTCCTTCTTCGTATTGGCCCTCTTTCTCACCTTTGGCTCTATCGGAGGGGGAATTATACGAACTGCATTTTTTCCAAGAATAGCCAGTGATAGGGTAGCCGTAGAGCTTTTGATGCCCAATGGTACCAATGAAAAAGTAACGGATTCGATTATTAGCTTGATTCAAGAAAAAGCAGCTATAGTTAACCAAGAACTCACTGAGCAATACTTAAGTGGAACAGATAAAGTGCTTTTTAAAAATATGCTGAAAGCCGTGGGACCAGGATCTTCATCAGCTGCTTTGATAATTAATCTATTACCTGGTGAAGAACGACCTGATGCCATTCGGTCAGACATGGTGACCACACGGCTGAGAGAGCTTGTAGGGCCAGTTTTTGGAGCGGAGAGCTTGATTTATGGTTCAGGTGGAAACTTTGGTGGAGATCCCGTTTCGATTTCCCTCTTGGGAAATAACATTCAAGAACTAAAGGCAGCGAAATCAGAGTTGAAGGAGGCCATGGTCAGCAATGCCCTATTGAAGGATGTCGCCGATAATGACCCCGCAGGAATTAAAGAAATACAATTGCAACTGAAGGATAATGCTTATGCCTTGGGCCTCAATCTTAGAAATGTTATGAACCAAGTGCGTTCAGGGTTCTTCGGTGTTCAGGCACAACGTTTTCAGAGAGGGCAAGATGAAATAAAGGTATGGGTACGATACGACCGTGAAAATCGCTCTTCCATTTCAGATTTGGATGAAATGCGCATATTGACACCGTCAGGTTCAAGGGCACCTCTAAAAGAGATTGCGGAATACGGTATACAACGCGGTGATGTCGCTATTAACCATCTAGATGGGCAGCGGGAGATTCGTATCAGTGCCGATTTGAAAGATCCTGACAATACCAGCGCGCCAGATATGCTGGCGTGGATCAGAAATGACATCATGCCCGAAATACAATCAAAATATCCTACGGTTACCGCATCATACGAAGGGCAGAACCGTGAACGTAACAAATTGACCGATTCGTTGAATTTTGTGGGTTTGGTCGTTTTGTTCTTGATTTACATCACGATTGCCTTTACCTTCCGTAGCTTTAGTCAACCCCTACTGTTGCTGTTATTGATTCCCTTTAGTTTGACCGCAGTGTCATGGGGACATTGGATCCATGGTTTTCCCGTAAATATTTTATCGATGCTGGGCATAATTGCTTTGATCGGTATTATGGTGAACGATGGTTTGGTACTTATCGGTAAGTTCAATGGTAACCTGAGAAATGGGATGACCTTTGACGACGCTCTTTACGAAGCGGGCCGCTCAAGGTTCAGGGCCATATTTCTGACGTCGGTCACTACGATTGCCGGTCTTGCTCCCCTTCTACTGGAAAAAAGTCGTCAGGCCCAGTTTTTAAAGCCCATGGCGATTTCCATTGCCTATGGCATTGGTTTTGCCACGATATTGACATTGGTCATGCTCCCTATATTTCTCTCTTTTAGCAATAGTGTTAAAGTGGGGGCGAAGTGGTTGAAAACCGGTAATGAGATTACCAAAGAAGAAGTGGAAAGGGCGATAAAGGAACAACACGAAGAGGCACATCTCTCTGAAAGTAGTGCTACCCCAATGAACGGGTATGTAAATGGTAATTCGGTTAAAAATACATCCCAAAAAGAGTTAGAAGAGATACTATGATGCAGAAAAACTACCTGCCCTCCTTCTTATTCTCGTTTGTATTCACTTGTTCCCTTGCTTCACAACAAGTACTTACCAAGCAGGAGGCCATCAAGCTGACCTTAGAAAATAATTTGGGCATCTTAATTGCAGAGAATAATGTAGCGATTGCCGAAAACAATAAAAGCGTTTTAAATTCAAGATTCTTGCCCACGCTCAGCGGCACGGCAGGTGCGAATTATCAAAGGGACGATTCTACCTTTGAATTCCCTGGACAGTTTTCAATAGATGAAGAAACCGGTGAACGAGTGCCGCGACCCGATGCCAATTTGTACAAAGCAGAAGCACAGCGCTATAATGCACGTATCAATGCTGATTACGTCTTGTTTGATGGACTGGGGCGATGGTATGATATGAAGCGATTGAAAGAGGAGTACAATTTATCTTCGCTTCAGGCACGCGAAACTTTAGAAACCACAATACTTCAATTGTTCAGTGTTTATTTTGAGGCTGCAAGGGTTTCTGAAAACATTACAGTGCTCGAAGAAACCTACAGAAATACGAAGAACCGTTTGCAGAGGGCCAAATACAGTTTTGAGTTTGGACAGGTCAATAAGTTGGATGTGTTGAATGCCGAGGTCGACTTGGTGAACGATAGTATCAATATGATGAATGAACGCCAGCTTTTGTCGAATACGGTCAGGGACCTCAATATCATTTTGAATGCTGATTTAGAGCAAAAGTTTGCGGTTGATACCACCATTACGTTTATCAATGAGCTGCAACTTGAAGACTTTGCAATGCAAGGAGAAGCCAATAATGTGCGAATGCTCCAAGCAAAGTCCAATATGACCATTAATGATTTTACCCTACAATCGGCGAAATCGGTCTTTCTTCCAACGATTGGCCTAAATGGTTTTTACGGTTGGAATCTCAATAATAATGCACCTGGCGCTTTCTTTCCCGGTGTAACCGTGAACAATAGAAGAAACTTTGGCCTTGGAGCGACATTGACTTGGAATCTTTTTGATGGTGGCAGTGGAATAACACAGGTGAAAAATGCAAAAATTCTCTTGGAATCCCAAGATGCCCAACAAGAGCAGATAGCCCTTGAAGTAAAACGTGATATTGCCAATGCCAAAGGAGATTTTCAAAATCGTTTAAAAGTCTTTCAGTTACAACAGCAGAATGTCATCACGGCGACAGATAACTATAAGCGTTCCAATGAGCGGTATAAGTTGGGGCAAATCACTTCCGTGGAATTGCGCCAGGCGCAAATCAATCTACTGAATGCCCAAACCAGTCGAAATCTCGCCAAGTACAATGCGAAGTTGGCCGAATTGCAATTGCTGCAGCTTACGGGGCAATTATTGAACGTTTCCATTTAAAGTAAACGACCGATGTTCGAACACTTTTTTCAATGCCCTTACTGTTGGGAAGAGATTTCAATGTTATTGGATGGTTCGATAACATCCCAGACCTATGTTGAAGACTGTGAAGTGTGCTGTAACCCCATTGAAATACGAACTGTTTTCCATGATCATGAATTAATGGAATTTTCAGCCCAAGAATTGGGGCAGTGAATTGATTTTCAAGGTACATGCGAACGCATGCCACCCCTCTTCACTAAAAAATACCTTATCCGAAAAGGATGAAGCTGCTGATTCGCAAAAGAACAAGTAGCACGAATTATTTGGGCGGTTAATCTTACCCCAGCACACTGCTCAATTTGAACATGGGCAGGTACATGGCGACCAGTATGACCCCGACGAAAAGGCCAATGACAATGATGATGAGGGGCTCCATTACCGTTGAAAGCAATTTGGATTTTTGCTGTACCTCAAGGTTGTACTGTTGGTTGAGCTTTTCAAAAATATATTCCGTTTGGTTGGTCTCTTCGGCCACTTTGATGAGTGACGACATCTTGTTGTCAAAAACACGGTTGCCCTTAATGCTCTCATGAAGGCTCGTGCCTTTCATGATCTTTTGTTCCATGTCACCCAGGGCATCCTGAAGGGGGTAGAAGGTAATCATTCGTTTGACCATCTGTATACTGTTCAATACGGGTACCTTTGAGGAGGTCAAGAGGGCGACGGCCTGCGTGAACTGTGCTAGATACACGGTCTTGATAAAACTGCCCAAAAAGGGGAGGCGCAATAAAAGTTCGTGCTTTTTACGGGTAACCGCCTCGCCCTTGAACAAAAACCTTCGGGAGATGATGAGGCCGATGCCCAAACTGAGCAGGGCCCAACCATAGTCCTTCAAAAAGTTCGATGTTGCAATGATCCATTGGGTAATCGGGGGGAGGTCTACCCCGTTCTGCCTAAAAATATCCTCGAACATGGGCACGACCATGCGCAGCATGAACACGACCACCAAGATGGCGGTGCATAAAATGATGATGGGGTAGGTCATGGCGTTCATCAAGCCCCTGCGTTGTTCGTTCTTTCTGGCGAAGAACTGCCCAAGTTCATCCATTACCTTAGGTAGGTTGCCACTCTCCTCACCGATCTGTAACGAATAATACTCGTATTCGGTGAACTCCTTTCTCGATCGTAATACCTCTGAGAGGCCCTGACCAAGGTCGAGGTCATGTAGCATTCCCTCAAAAAAGGCCTTGAGTTTTTCCTTTTTCTGGTTCTGGACCAAAATTTCAAGGGATTCCCGCAGGTGTACGCCCGCTTTGAGGAGCACGGCCAGTTCAGCATAGAAATCCTCTTTCTTTTTGGTATTGAAAAAACGTCCGAAAAGGGTGATTTCCTTCTTTAAGAGAGACTCCAACGTTCCTGATAAAGAAGTGGTTTTTATTGATGGCGCTATGGAGGGGTCCAGTTTAAATCCCATTTTATTGGTTTATGGCACTTGTCGCGGCATTCGTTTTAAAGGCAAACAATCGCTGTGAACCATTTTTTTCATCGGTGCTAAAATCGACTGCGTCAATCTCCCCATCTGGTACCGCATTTCCCTTGAAGAAAAAAAGCCGCTCTTGAAATTTGATGTTAAAGGTGTCGATATCTCTGACAATATTGTCTTCATAAAGGTCATAGGTCACTTCCTTGAGTTCGTTGCTAAAAAGCAACTGACCGTTTTCGGCATCGTACCAGACCCCATCACTATGATTGAAATCCATCCAAAGGCTCTGTCGCAATAGGTTCAGTTCGGTATTGCGTTCGTAGTTCCGGTCAATACCCCCCATTTGTTGTTGCACCAGTTGCAATACGGCAAAACCCATACTGACCACAATGGTGGTCACAAGTAATACGACCAACATTTCGTTTAGGGTAAATGCAGATATCTTCCTAATTCGTTGCATGTTCAAGTGTTATTTCCATTTCTCGTTGACTTGGGTCATGTATGGCCCGAAATACGGTTTTATCCTTACCCTTCCAATTGGTTTCGGTAACCTCAAGTTGCCAGGTTCCCATCTCGGCGTAATAAGGTAATATCAGTTTTTGGTGCTCGTATCGGTACTGTAGTTCCAGCAATTCCTGTCGTATGGCCTGGTCATTTTGTGAGATGCTGTTGGAAAACAAGGTGTTCAAGACCATGCTGGCCACCATGAATACCACAACGATCAATACGGTGGCGACCAATGTTTCCATCAATGTCGAAGCTTTTATTTTCTTTCTTAATATACCCATTTTGCTACTTGGTTCGATACTGTATTTTGATAGGTCAACCCAGCATATTCCATGGGCAACAGCCCACTGTTGATACGGCCATTGTAAATGTGGTTCTGATAGATATTGCCATTTTCCACAGCAACAAATCCAGCGGTGGTCAAGCTACCATAAATACTTCCTATCAATTCAACATTTTGGGTGGAGTACACCTCACCATACACCTTGGCATGTTCTTCAATCTTGATATGGGGCTTGAACCGATTGGGTTCGCTGGTGTCTTCGTAAAGCACTATACCGCGAACCTGGGCATTCGAATCCAATAGAATATTTGGTTCAGGTGACTGGTTCCGTGCGTCATCATGCCCCACTGTTTTAAGGGCCAATACCGTGGGATACGCCAATTCTGCCCCTTTACCGATTCGAATGGATGTATTGGCCACTGCTTGAAAGCTCCCTTTGGTCCGATCTTCAATTTGAATGGTTGGGGCCAGCAAGAGAATATCCCTCAAATTCGATGAGGCCTTGACCCGGATGCTATGCGAGGCCCACACGATAATATTTCCTTTCAGGGTGATATCACCCAATTCAATGAAATCACCTTGTATCACTTTGGTCCCTTCTTTAAAGCTGTTCTTAAGGACCATATCCCTTTTCAATCGAATGACTTCTCCGTGAGGCACAAAACTGGTTTTTGAGAGCAGGTCCATTTGCCCTTTTATATTTTTGGACAGCTGGGGCAATTCCCCTTGGCTCTGCTTTTTCTCTCCGTAAATCAATTGAGGGGCAGAATAGCTGTTGCCGTGGATGTTCCCCATTTTCACTCCCCGTTCCGGTAAATAGGCCGTTCCTTGAATGCGCGTACGTCCGGCCAAAACCAAGGGTCGTTGGTTATCTTTTAGGTAAAGGGCCGGCCGTTGGTCATCGGAATGACCTGTGAAAGCCAACTTTTCAAAGGTATATGAGGCCTTTTTTGCCTTAACTTTTCTCAGCTCCAATAGCCCCCATAGAGTACTGGACACTTCTGTTTCGATGCCCAATAAATTATCAAGGGAGATGTTTTTCGTTTGCCCCTTTTCAACGGTCTCTGAGAACGATTTTTGAAGGGCCAGGTCCGCAGCTCGAATGACTTCAATGGTGCTATCGGTCTTTTTCTGAAAATGACCATGGGTGTGGGAAACGAGTACAAAAGACAGAAGCAGTATGGCAATTACCACTCCTATAAATAGAACGAACTGCAGCGCACCGGCCGGTATTTTTCGGTTCCATATCACGGCTGAAGGGCTATGGTTTCCGTATGGCCGGGGTACTTGACCTTGATGGACTCTCGGTTGCCCCAAAGCAGGGTGACCTCATTTATTTTTTGGTTTTTCGCCATAATATGTTGTTGTCCGTTTATGGTGACGAAAAACATTCTTTTTTTGGTGCCGTTTTGTGCTACGGAACCAGAGTAGGCAATGTTCTTTTTGGGAGGTTTGGATTTTACCTTGTTTGGCTTGACCTTACTTTTTGGTCCTACATTTTTGGGAGGAGTACCTAAAAAAGGGTCACGATAGTTGGCCGCAATCGATATGGTTTTTCTTTTTGCCACGGTTTTGGCCACATAGGGCCTCCCTAAATGGATTTCTTCCTTTTCCGCTATATTAGGGCCCATACCTTTGACGATTTTAAAACCAAGAATGCCCCAGACCGTAAGTACAACGGCCAATAATGCGTATGTTTTTTGATTCTTGGTCATTTGGGTAGGTTAATTGGCGTTTTGAACGGTAAACGTATTGCTGCTGAATGCTGTTGAGAACATGCTGTTCTGCCCTTGCACACGCCATTGGTAGGTATTGTCCAACAGTTTTTTTGAAATGCGATTGCCCACGAATGTAGAATCAATGGTGATCAGGGTATCCAGAACAAATTGTGCTGCATTTTCAAAGTCTGGGGTGGCAATCTGTACCAAATAGGCATCCGCCTCGTCAACCCCATTCCAGTTGAAGTTGACAATGCTATCGGTGACAATGCTTTCGTTGGTAGGGGCCAAAAGTTGTACCTGTTCGTTAGAAATATCGGTTACCTCAAAGATTTCTTCGCAGGCGAAGATGCCCATGGCTAAAAACAAGATGCCTAATACCTTCTTCATACTAAAATTTTAAATAGTCACGTTCCTGTTCTGCTTTTACTGGTTTTTTATGGGTGCCCTTAGGGCATCGTTGTCCCTTGGGCAGTAGGTTGACCACTCGCTTTTTTAAATAGTGGTCTTCGGCCCAACAAAAAGAAAGGATTTCAAAATCAAACAGTTGTAGCTCCTCAAAATAGATAAATTGCTCTCCATTGTCATGTACGATTTTAAAATACAACTTGCCCAACGTATCTTGTTCCAAAAGCACATGCGTGGCATTGGTAAAGGTTACCAGGTTTTCATCAGTTGCTGTAAGGGAGATCGTCGAAACCAAGCCGAAGTCCGCATCTTGGGCAATAAAGTCGCAGAGGGCCTGGTTTTTTGGCGCGTTAAGCAGTTGTGTAAGCGCTACTTGATTGGCCAATTCCAATTGTACATACCGCGGGGGTATAGGCAAACTATCATTATAGGGAATGGTATTCGCCCTTCGCGTATTTTTTAAATAGGTTGTGTATTGTCCATAACTATGCTTGTTAAAAGGTAGGGCGACCACCTTTACCGCTAATGGTTTTGTAATTTGTAATTGCCCTACCTCTCGGGTATATTCGACCAAACCCATTTGACCTTGCTGTTGCACCACAGTACCCAATTTGGGCTGCTGTACCTTTTGATACTGCCGTGAAGCCTTATACGCCGTACAGGAGTATAGAACGGTCAGGGCCAGAACGGCCCAGGCCAGTTTACCTGTGTTTCTCCCCATGTGTGTGCTTTGTATTTAATGTAATGGTGAGGGGAAATGTTACGGTATTACCTCGAAAAATGATGCAGTAAAAATGCTGTACGTCGGTTAGTATTACTTTGTATTTCTTCTATTCCAGACAAAAAAACCGGCCAGAAGTATTAAAAAGGCTAGAAAAACCCAATAACTATAATTCATATTGCTGAATTCAATCGGTTTGTTATCGCCTAGGAGGTAGAAACTACCCCAATACAAGGGATGCACCCTATTAAGGTCAGCGGATTCCAAATATGACAGCTTGGCCTGCTGTAATGCTTTTGATTTGCTCATTCCATTCTTAAGATTGGTATAAAATTGACCCATAAGATTTGGAGCACTATTGTCTGCGACTTCCCACTGGCTCAATAAAAGACTTTTGGTCCCCGCATATTGAAAGGCGTTTCCCAGACTCATTAAGCCCTCTCCGGTTGATACTTTACCATCACCTGTACTGCAAGCACTTAAAACAGCTAATTCGGCATTTAATTTCATTGCATAAAGCTCGTGGGCAAAAAGGTGGTCGTCTTCAAGACTATCATTCGTCTGTGTAAAGAAAAGCCTTGAATTATTAGGGTTCTTATCGTTTACCTCACCATGAAGTGCTAAATGTAAAATGGCATATTGGCTTGCGTACTTTTTAAAATTCGCCTCTTTGGCTTCATCGCCATAGTAGTAAACTCCATCAAATACTGAGGCAATCTCACTAATTTCCTTTCGTGTCCCGGGCAAATCGGTTATGCCATCCCTCAATCGTTCCAATCGTACTTCCTGTTTTTCTGGAATAGCTGTCTCGTCACCCGTAAAAGAAAATGCCAGACACTCTTCAAGAACGTCTTTTCTTGCAGCTGGTCTGGAGAAACGAACGGAGGCAGAGTTGACATAGCTTATAGCATGTTTTTTAAGAACATAAGGTAGCTTTTTCGGGTTGTTTGTTGTAACCTCATCGGTCAACAACAAGTCAAAGTTCAGTTGCCAAAGTTCGCTATAGGGTGCTATAATCAACTCTTTTTTTTCTTGAATGCTCTTAATTGGAGCTAATAAGGTTTCATACAATATCTGTGCTTTCTTTTTGTATAAAGGTAGATTTTGGGTGGTTAAAGCATCGGTTAAAGTTAAAAGTTCTTCGTTCAGATCATCAACTTTTAGGGACAATACTTGGGCTCCTTCCCGTGAAATAATGAATACATATAAAAAATCTTCATTATAGAGGTAAGATAACATTGCGGTATCTTCCGGTAAGGATGCTATGACCTCTTTTAGGGGTACAATTTCAGTTTTGTAACGTAGTTTAAAGTAATCTGGATATTGTTTGCCCATCATAGCTATGATGGAATCATACCGTCTATTGACCATAAACAGGTTTTTTTCATATTTTTTAAGTTGAATAGAATCCAAAGACGATTTCAAATCGACTTGCGCAATTTGGGAATGATAATAAGCTCGCTTTATCTTTAGGTCGTTCATGACCTCAACTAAAGTATCAGGTAAACCAGAAAACGTTTTAATATACTTTTCGTTCAGTAATTGCCTTAAGGTGGTCGCTCTTGCCTTTTCCATAAAAAAATAAGTCTGTTCCAACGCAGATTCGTCATATTCCAAATAACGAACACTGGTTTCTACAGCTTCTTGGTAGGCGCTTTGAACGCTTGAACGAAACCTAAGTTTGTCGTCATGAAAATCATGACGTACCGTGATTATTTCGATGATACTATCCATCTGATAAAAATAGTTCAGTGCTTTTTCAAGTTCTTCTTTGGTATTTTTCTTTGTTGCCTGAACCTTATGCCACTGGGCATTGGCCCGATAGGAACGCATGAAAATCATTAGGCTGTTATAATCAAGGTCTTGTTTTGTTGTTCCTATTGTTTGATGCCTCTTATGACGTAACCAAGTGTTGATACTATCCAAAATCTTTCGGGCTTTGGTCATTTTACCTACCTTCAGATAGGCATTGCCTAAATCTATGAAACCATTGACCTTTCTATCACTATCTGATGCAAAAATTTTCTCTCTAATGCTTTTTGCCTTTTCTAAATAATCAATTCTAAGGGAATCGTTGTGGAGCATAGCATAATCAACCGCCAGCTCATGATAGGCCTCAGCTATTGTAGCATGATATGTACCATAAATGTTTTCGTAAATCTCCAAGCTCTTTAGATGACTTTCCAATGCTAGGTTGTAGTCCCCTTTGGCCCTATGGTAATCTCCTAATTCTCCGTAGGTGCCTGCCACTTTAAAATGGTTTTCGCCCACTGCCCCTAAATTAATATCCAGTACTTTTAACATGGTTGCTATCGCCGTGTCATATTCACCAATACCATAATATCCTGAGGCCATGGCCTTTAAAGCATCTTCGAATTCCAAATGGGGGCCATTATAAATTTCATCCCATATGCGCAATGCCTCTTTTGAATACTGAATACTCTTTTCAGGCTGCTTTCTACGTTGATGTATAATTGCAATTGTGGTATATAGCTTTGCCGCCAGAGGGTCATTGACAGCTTGTTTTTTATCTATCAAAGCCAAGGCTTTTTCAGTATAATGCAATGCCTTGCTGTATTGTCCTATGTTTTGGTATAGCGCTCCAAGATTCAAATATGTATTGATGACATAGGGGTGCGTTTCACCAAAAAGCTCAATATCGATGTCCACAGCGTTTTTATAGTTTTCTGCAGCGGTTTCATAATCTCCAAGCCTATTATAGGTTAACCCTAAATTGGTATAGGCTGCACTTACCGCACTATGCTTTTGACCATAGGCCTTTATACTTTGTTGTAAGCTTTTTTTGATATATTCAATTCCATTTTTATAGTCGCCCATTTGCATATAAACCGCACCGGAATTGTTATAGCTCTTTGCCAGCCAACCATCACTATTGGGCAATGTCCGAAAAATATGGTCCGCTTTTTTTAGATAGGCAATGGCTTTCTCAAAATCTGATTTTTGTACTTCATAATAATAAGAGAGTAAATCATAGGCCTGCCCTTGTTCAAAGACGGTATCCGTTATCTTTTCAGAAATAAGAGCAAAGCTCTGCTGTATTTTATCATGGGCCTTTTCATATCTACGTAAACCAAAATAGGACCTGGCCTCTAAATTGGTACAGAGAACCACTTTTACCCAATATTCTGAATCGATATAAGCTTTTTTTGCTTTTCCATAGGCTCGAATGGCTTTGTCATATTGCCTAGATTTGAATAAAGAATCTGCTTGTACTTTTAGGGCGTGGGCCGCAACAGTGTCTTTGGGCATTTGAGAAAAGGCAAGTAGCGGTAATAAAACACCAAAATAAAGCAATTGAAGGGGCTTTGGCCCCAAATAGTGATGTAATGACATGGGTTAATAGTTAGTTCTTCAAATGTAGATGGATTTTTCTGAAGTCAGTACCTGACCCCTATGATTTGGCCAACGAAAAACGTTGTACTGTCTCCCTGCAAACGGTCATTTTTCTACGCTAGGCTCTTTGAAGTCTTACGGATGTTATAGTAATAATTTAAGCCAAAAAGCTTGTCTCATCTATTTTCAGAACTGTATCATCATCATCTGCAAAAGTCATGTACTATTATGTTTCCATATTGTTGGTTCTGATATAAAACCTGTTTTATAGGCCTATTATGAATATCACATGTTTTTGTCGTATCAACGGTGTTGCTCATAGTATTATTAGCTTGTGGCCTCTAAAATATGCCAAGTGTTACGAGCTGTGCGAAATCTGTGACTTCAAATCCTTTCAAAACGAATCATTTTTTAAAACATTGACCACAGGAACTTCAAGTTGATGTATTGCAAGAAGCCCGTTGTCATTTACATAATTGCTGGCACTTGAATATAGATATTCCGATGCTTTTAATACTAAACCGGCCTTATCAGGATTTAAGTGGATATAGTCCAATTTGGAATAAAAAAACCTCTCGGAATGGATTTCCTCAGGATGGCTTCCATATTTCCAAAATTGATAAGTTTTATTTCCTCCGCTAGCGCTTGTTTATAAAGAGTGTTTTTGCATAACAAGCTATGCTAAAAAACCAATATCATCTATTTCTAAAATGGTTTGATTTCCTTGCTCCGCAGTAGTTGTACTGCTGCGGTATTCTAAACGGTCTTCATGATTTGAGGTACTCTTATTACTTCTGGTAAGACAGATTCTTCTTCCATATAATTTGATGCTGATGAATACAGCCAATGTTCAGGTTGTGACACAAAGTTTTCGGCAACAGGGTTATTGTGTATATAATTTATCTTGTCCCATAAGAATTTCTCTGTGTACAGTTCAATGGCATGGTTACCCGTTTTCCAAAATTTGAAGGCTTTACTTTTTGAATTGTCTCTTGCTGCCCCGCTACCCCGCTATCGCGCGAATCCTTTCGCGTGGGTCAACTTCCAAAGTACTCAAAAACAAGGACATTTGGTAAGATTCCTTTTTCGCCCGAATAGTCCCTAGCACTACTATACACATAGTCCTCTGGATAATAGACCAATCCTGCCTCAACAGGATTTTGGTGTACATAATTTATTTTTTCCATAATAACCTTGTTGCTCCATAGCTCAATAGGCTTATTGTCATGTCTCCAAAATTGATGGTGCTTTACATTGGCTGATCCCTCCGCAGCTTTTTTGAACTGCTCCAACAAGAATTCCTTTCTGCTCTCCCTTTGATTTTCTTTGATGGCCCGGACAATTTCTTTGCTGGTAAACCTTTTAAAATCACCCAGGACTTGCTCCGGTTTTTTAGGACCAACGCACCTAAAGACCAAATGCATACATTCGACTTCGCTCAGTACAGGCATGATTGGTCATAATGCACCAGGCTACTATTTCCATTCCTTTGTTTGTTTGACAGAAGGAAAGACTCTCAAGAAGAATATCCTTGTACTCATTCCCCCGCTAGCGCTCCTTTTCCTGTGCTGAGCTTGCCGAAGCATAACGAGTGCTTTTACATTGCAAGCTATGCTAAAAAACCAATATCATCTATTTTTAAAATGGTTTGATCTCCTACAAAATTCCGTGCGCTGCTATATTTCCATTCTATTGACTCATTAACAAAACCAGACGCTACTGGATTGTTATGAACATAATCAATCTTCTGTTTGATTACGGTTGTGCTCCAAAGCTCAATGGGTTTGTTATGATGTTGCCAAAATTGGTATTTTGATACGTTACCCTTTTTTTTCCCAGCCCTTTCAAACATCCAAAGCAGCCACTCTTTTCTACTCTCTTGTTGACTTTCCTTTATTGCATTGATAAGCTTCTTTGCTGTATGTTTTTTGAAATCTCTTAGTAAAGCCGTTGGGTTCTCATTGGTATCTCGAAAAATGAGATGAACATGGCTTGGCATGAAACAATAGGCATACAGTTACATGCCTTTTCGCTCACGACAATAATCAATACTGCCTGCCTAAATGTTAAAATATTCCTGTCTCACAAAAACATCAATCCAATACACCGTTGCAAAACTGACAAAGTACGCTGCCGTCGGATTCTGGAATTTATATTTTCTGCTCATACAGGCCTAAAATACAAAACAATGGCTCTAACTCAGAACAGCGTTCAGGTATGGCACCCGTCACAGACGAGCGCCAGCGGGGGCAAAACTGACAAAGTAAGCTGCCGTCGGATTCTGGAATTTATAGTTTCTGCTCATTGAAACAAGATAGCAAATCTATACATGCCGTATTTGCTGCCGCGCGACGCTGTCGCGTGGCATTTAAAATTCACTTCTTTTTTAGACCTCAAAAACAAAAGCAATAGTTAACCATGGCTTTTAAAGCATTCAAATAGTATTATTTAAACCACACGAAAGGATTCGTGCGGTAGCGGGGCTGCTAGTGGGAAAGGCACCCGTCACAGACGAGCGCTAGCGGGGGATTCGTGCGGCAGTAGAGAGCCAAAGGCATACGTATAAAAAAACCACGACATATAAAACGCCGTGGTCTTTCTTACATTCATTACTTACTCTTTTACCGGCACCCGTCACAGACGGGCGCTAGCGGGGGAGCGGCAATAACCTAATATACGTTGTCACTTACCATTTTAATATAAGGCATGCTGCCTATAAGGGCTATTATAATATGCACTGTTAATATGACTATAAAGGGTTTCCACTTTATAATCGTTCTGGCTGTTTTCTTGAATAAAAAATAGTTGATAAAAGCCGTTACAAAAGCAACCAAAATAGTCTTTAAAATAGTTTCGATTAAAAAGGATGCATGTGATTTATCACCAAAAATAGCTTCCAATCTTTCTACTGACGGACTAATGGGTCTGGTCATAACCAATGCTAATCCAGTCAGTAATCCTAAACTGATTAAAATAAATATTACAATTTTTACTGTGCTAATCTTATCCATAAGGATTAGTTGCGCGTTCTTCTATATAAAGTTCCATCCTCTGTTTCTACTTCTTCGGTGTCCTCAGAATTGATAAAAACCTGAATAGCAGCTCTTAGTCTATTTATTGCTCGTCTAGACACCGTAGAACCATGAGCCGCAGAAAAGGATTCTTCATTCTCTTTAAAAATAAAATCCGCTCCTTGAAGTTCCATAAATGGAGAAACAGGGTCGTTCTCATTATGTATCTGGAAGTCCAGACCATTATGTTCCCTTAAAGCAAACTCGTCTGCTTCATCTGGCGATAAATGTAAACTTGATTCAACTTCAGGTGTAGTATCATCGGTTTCGGCTCTATCTAAAAAGTACGCCATCATACCAGCGGCAAAAGCAGACCCTTCACTATGTCCAACAAACTTTAATGTCTCTCCTTCGGCAAGTTGACTTACTATTTCGGTATAATTTTCAACTGCATATTCATAACCATTTTCAAATCTATCACTACCTGATTGATCTCCTCCAAAATAAGAAGAACCATCTACAAAATAATTACCCTCATCTGCAGTAGCTCTCAGGAAATCTCTAGCAGCAGGAATGAATTGTTCACTAAAATAATCCCAATAAGGTTGTAATGGTTGACTGGGTGCTAGATTCGCCAAACTACCTATCCTAGAAAAATAACCATTAACGAATATTACTAGATTACCGTCTGGGTCTATTGCGTTAACAGGTGTATTTAAGGCATAAACATAAGGAGAAGTTTGTACATAGAATTCAGCTTTTTTATCCATATTCATCCATCTTCCCAAACTGGCATCATAATTCCTAGCTCCATAATCGTACCAATCAAGTCCCAATTCTTCATTGAGTTCTTTTCCATTGTACTTCCACTTCTGTGCGACATCGTTACCAAGTGCGGTATCACCACCTTCATTGTATCCCTTGTGGAGACCGCCGAAAGGGTAATAATTCGATCCCTCAATGATTGTAGGTGTGCCGGGGTTTGACGGGTCTTCTGTGTATGACAATCGTACGTTCCCTAAATGGTCCTTATATCGGTATATATAGTCAAACCCCTGTGCAAGATTTGCAGTATTTTTTGGAGTTGAATAACCCTCTGGGTGACTCATGAATGCCAGCGTATTATTTTCATACACATAGTTGCCTGCATAATCCGTTGTGGTATTTGAGCTTGTGGTCTTTTGCATTTTTACGCCCGTGGCATCATAAATATAGGCAATCGAGCCCCCATCAATGGTAATGTTCGTGGGCAGGTTCAAATGGTTATAGGTGATGCCATCCGTATTTGAATTGCCTATGCCTTTATTTAGATCACGTACCATATTGCCGTTGGCATCATACCAATAGTCTTGGGTATCCCCTGTACCATCTTTAAACCCATAGGTTTTGTTGCCATCATCACGAACCTTGAACAATCGGTTGCTGACCTCGCCATTGTGATACCCATAGTCGAGAACATCCATAGTACCATAATCGGTATCCGAACCATCATTTAAGATGGGGCTGGCTTCTACATGGCCCAATCGGGTCAAGGCCGTGATGTTTCCATTTTTGTCATAGCCAACATTGGCCAGATTGAACTTGCCCGTATTGTCGATACCTGTCTTGATACGGTTCAGGGCATCATAGGTATAGTCGTATTGCTTTAGGGTAGCATCATCGGTACTTTGGGTTTGCCATTGTGTCAGGGCGATGTTGCCATTGAACAGCGCATTGCCCCCCTCATTATACCCGATCCTAAAGGCGAACAGGTCATTGACACCCGGGGTCAAGGTGGCATCATTGTCGTTGGTATCATTGATGCCCGTGAGCCATCCTCGAACGTTATAGGTATAGTCAACGGTCTGTAACCCGATGGCGGCGGTATAACTATTCGCGGTAGCCCCACCCACTTTTTTGGCTTCTAATTGGCCGAGTTCATCATAATCATTAAAAACGATGAGTTCGGTACCTGCACCACTGCCCCCAACGGCATTCGGGTCAATCTGTAGACTTACGGTACCACTGATGGTGGCTGTAGGTGATATCGTAATGCTTTGCGTAGCCACTTGGTTTGTAGTGATTGAGCCTGTCAAAGGCAGGTCCACATCTACCCCCTCTGTTGGGCAGCTATCGCCCAAGGTGCCGTCACCGATGCACTGTGTCTGAGACAACAAACGGCCTACATGGTCATAGTTAAAATTATCGATGGTCACGATGGTATTGCCATTTCGGGTATGCGTGGTCTTGACCTTTAGCGGTCGGCCCACAAAGTCCAATTCGGTTTCCACGACATCCACCGTTTGAAGATACTCATTTTCACTGTAGGTATAAATGGCCCTACCCTTGTCGTCATAATAGGTCAAGGTGTTGACCCATTGCTCGGGTGAGACGTCCAAGACCTTTACCCGACTGACCGTGGGCAAGCCTTTGATATTTAAGTTGTTGCCCTCACTAGCACTGCCCAATAGGATTACGGCACCGGGTGCCCCGGCCGGGGCATCGACATAGTCATCATAATAGTTGATGGTCAGTATTTCGGTAATCGAACTGAGGGGATAGGCCGCATTGTTGTAGTGGTAGGTCGCGCCCCCTAATTGAGAACTGCTGCCCTGCCCGTATTGGGTGACCCATTGCCCCAGGGTTGTCGTATTGGCCTGGTTCTGCACAACGGTTCTTGAACCTGGGCTAACCGCCTTACCGGTCAAGGCGACCCGCCCAAAGGCATCATATTTGGTAAATAACCATTCGTTGATCAATCGCTGGTTGGCATCTTGGGTCATGATAGGCTGGTCAAGCTTGTTGTACACGATGTACTCCTCCTCTTTTCCGGGGAGCTTTTTGACGACCAATCGATTTCGATGGTCATAGGTATACTGATAGCATAACTCGCTCAATTCTATAGGAGAGACCCCATCAGAAACATCGACCTTTGGCGGCAAAACAAAGCTCAGGTTACCGTAGTCATCATATACATAATAGGTATCGTGCGGTTCGGCTGCGCTCACCGATCCGTCACCGTTGGTGATATCGGCATAGGTCCTTTTTAATACCACCAGACCTTCTTTGTTGCTATATTCTTCAACGGAATGATTTTTGTCCGTACCGGAATGGTTTTCGTCATAGGTGATATTTTTATATAGCTCTCCCTCAAGGTAGGTGCCATTATCATCCAGGGTGGTGAGATAGGTGATGACCCCATTTTCAGTGGTAAGGGTCGTCGTCACCTCGAAGCGTTTTACTGCATCACTAGTGACATTGGTTTCATAGGTAAACGCTATTTCATGCCCTTGCCCAATAGCCCAGTCATTACCGGGTGCCGCCTGTTGCGTTACCCTATTTAAAGGAGAGTTTTCAAATGACTTTTCAGAGAACGGGTTTGAGGTACTCTCATATTTTGGGTTGTTGTAATACTCCTCTATTGCAGCCTTTGCCCCATCTCTAAGGGTAGCCAAAGCCCCATCGGTTGTAGGGTAGGGCAGGTATTCTTTTCCCATTCTATTGAAACCGTCATATTCAAAATGCGTGATAATATCATTTTTACCAGGAGATTGATCAATACTTATTTGCTGTGTTGAACGCCCCAAACCATCAACATATGTAATCTCTTGTATCAAATCATCATTCTCAGCAAAGAACCCAGGGGCAACGGTCAATTCAGTCTGATAGTTTCTGGTGTAAACATAATTATTGCCAGAAAAACTAATGTTTAAATTACCCGCTACGCTACCTGAACAGTTGTTGGCGGGATCATAAATATCATCATTACAATCATCTACAGGCATCATTTCTTGGGTATATCCCTCTCCTGGTGAGGTACAACTATCTTGGGTCAGCGATGCATGGCCGTCGCCATCTGCATCTAAATACCACGTAATGGTAGCGGAGATTGAGACGCTAATAGCTTTTCTACTAGTTGATTCACATAGGGTGGTACTGTTATAAGATGCGGCGTAGTAAGTCGCATTAGACGCTGGAGCATCGTACGTACCCTCGCCAAGAAAAGTGCCTCCGGTAGCTGCCGTATACCAATGTATTTGATCGGAATTACTACCAGTAGAAGCAGTCAGGGCCACAGTGCCTCCTCCACAATGGGTTATGGTATCAACAGCAGTGGGTATTCCCAAAGCGGGCCGGACGCTTATTTCAACGGTATTTGAATATAATGTTGTACCACAAGATGCCGCCCCTCTGCGATACCACCTAGATGCGGTGAGATTTGACGAAGGGTCATAGGTCGTTGAAGTCGCCCCCGTGATATTGGTCCACCCGCTTGCACCATTGTTTGAATATTGCCACTGATACGCATAGCTTCCGTCACCTCCCGTAGCAGACGAGGCACTGCCCAAGATATCAGGATTTTCACCATTGCATATTGTGGCATCTCCAGTGATACTTCCTGCTATCAGTGCAGGGCTAATCGCAATGTTTACAGCACTGGTGTATTGGGTGTCACCACAAGAGGTTACCCCTCTGCGGTACCATCTTGACGTGGTAAGGCCTGACGGGGGATCGTACGAGTTTGAAGTTGCACCGGTGATATTCGTCCATCCACTAGTGCCGTTGTTCGAATACTGCCATTGATAAGAATAGCTACCATTTCCGCCACTGGCACCTGACACATTCCCTAATACGCCAGGGTTACCTCCGCTGCAAAGACTGGCCGAACCACTAATGTTGCCTGCAACCAAAGCCGCGCTCACAGCAACTTGAACCGTATTTGAATATGCGGTGTCCCCACACGATACGGCGCTTCTACGATACCATCTAGAGCTAGTCAAACCTGATGGCGGATTATAGGTAGTAGCGGTCGCACCGCTGATGTTCACCCATCCGTTACTACCATTATTCGAGTATTGCCACTGATAGGCATAGCTTCCATCTCCACCAGCCGCGCCGCTTGTATTACCCAAAGTTGTGGGATTACCATCATAGCAAACAGATTGGGCACCATTAATACTACCTCCAGTAATTGGGGGGCTCACCGTTATTTGTGCGGTGTTGGTATATTTTGTCTCACCACAAGATATTGCTCGTCTGCGATACCAGCGTGAAGCCGTCAAACCTGATGGTGGGTTATAGGTTGTGGCCGTTGCACTACCAATATTCGTCCATCCGCTACTTCCGTTGTTTGAATATTGCCATTGATAGCTATAGGAACCGTTACCCCCTGTTGCCGCCGATGCATTGCCCAAAGTGGCTGGATCATCGCCATAGCAAATTGTGGCTGTACCATTAATGCTACCGGGGTTTAACGTCGGGTTTACCGTTACGTTTATTGTATTGGTATACTTGGTTTCTCCACAAGAAACGACCCTTCTACGATACCATCTAGAAGCGGTTAGTCCTGATGGTGGATTGTAGGAACTTGAATTGGCACCGGTAATATTTGCCCATCCACTGCTTCCATTGTTTGAGTACTGCCATTGGTAAGCATAGGAAGCGTCGCCGCCAAGAGCTAAAGTGCCATTGTTAATCGTCAATGGATCACCGCCGTAACATATGGTACCGCCACCACTAATGCTTCCCGGTATAAGCGTTGGTCTTACCGTTACCACAACGGTATTGGTATATCTTGTCTCACCGCATGATATCACCCTTCTTCGATACGACCTAGAAGTTGTTAGGCCAGAAGGGGGATTATAAGACGTTGCCGTTGCCCCACTAATATTTGTCCAGCTACTACTACCATTATTCGAATATTGCCATTGATAGGTATAGCTGCCATTTCCACCACCGGCGTTGGAAGCACTGCCCAATGTTGTTGGATTACCACTGCTACAAATTGTCTGCTCCCCATTAATACTTCCGGAGGTTAAAATAGGACTGACCGTTATTTTTACGGTGTTCGTATACTTCGTTTCACCACAAGATATCGCCCTTCTACGGTACCACCTTGAGCTAGTCAAACCTGATGGCGGATTGTAGGTGGTAGCAGCCGCACTACCAATGTTCGTCCACCCACTACTACCATTATTTGAGTATTGCCACTG
>ERZ1740067.297-NODE-297-length-41114-cov-6.745975_pt1 | contig 41114 bp, 37 predicted proteins | sample MGYA00581736_ERZ1740067 | MGnify/ENA primary metagenome ERZ1740067 (study PRJEB43018, sample SAMN04849236) | marine metagenome | isolation source: floating plastic debris | place: Pacific Ocean | collected 2008-08-27 | study: EMG produced TPA metagenomics assembly... | reverse complement strand
CGGTCGACCCCTTCCCGGGATTCTTCGCCTACGCGGCAAGCAAGGCCGCGGTGAACCTGCTCGCCAAGTCCGCCGCGAGCGAGGGTGCAGCCCACGGCATACGCGCGTTCGCCGTCGCCCCGGGCGCCGTCGAGACGCCGCTGCTCCGCGCGCTCTTCGACGAAGCGACCATCCCAACAAATCAGACGATGGCGCCCGACACCGTCGCGGCCGTCATCGAGGCGTGCCTCATCGGCACGCACGACGACAAGTCGGGCGAGACGCTGCACGTCTCGTCCGAGTCGCCCGAGGGTGTTGTGTATTCGGCGAGCTGAGTCCGCCGCGAGCTAGGCCGCGGCCCGGTCGCACTGGCTCACGAGCTTGCCGACCGCTTCGCGGCTTTCCGCCAGGCTCATCGTGCTGTTCACCGAGTTAAGCGTGTCGGCCGCGAGATCCGCGATCGATTCGAACCCGAGCGACGGCGCGGTGCCCTGGATGCGGTTGCACGCACGGATGAATGCCTCGACATCGTCCTCAGCAAGCGCGTCGGTGATCTCTTTGCCGATGCCGCGGAGGTCGTTGAGGAAGGAGTCCACGAGCGGCCGAAGTGGCGAGTCGCTGGGAAGGCTGCTCCGCACACGCCCGTCCGACGCGCCGTGCTTCACACCCGGCAAGATGAACTCGGCGAGCCCCTGCAGCAGGGCCTTCTCTTCGAGAGGCTTCTTCAGAAAACCGGAAACCCCCGCGTCGCGAAGCTGCTCCCGCGTCGCGGGTCGAGTATCGGCCGACATGACCAGCACCGGCACGCCGGGATGCTTTTCCTCGATCTGCGGGAAGAGCCCGAGGGGGTCTTGCGAATCGATGTCGTGGTCGACCAGCACAAGCTTGGTCCGCGGGTCGATCGTTTCGAGCGAGGCCTCAAGCGTGTCGCCGTAGCCGATCGCAAGGCCCGTCTCGCGCAGGTAGTGCTGCACGATCCGCGTGAGCACGACGTTGTCGGCAAGCACGACGATCCGGCCGACCAGAGCATCGGCCTTGACGCTCTCGACCGAGTATTGCTGGGCGAGTCGGTCCATATCCGCGAATGCCTGCACCTCAACGGGCTCGGTAAACCGAATGCCGACCTCGTGGATGTGCCCCCGCATGTGATTGCAGCGCACGACCTCGCCGGAGACGTAGATCTCGCCGCGCAGGCTGTGCCGGAGCTTCACCCGGCACTTCGTGCCGTCATACACGAACGACGAGTGCAAGAGCGACATGCCGCCCGACGAGATGTTTCGGCACGCCATGACCAGCTCGATGCGCTGGCGGTCGGCGTTGGTCAGCTCGATGGGCACAAACGCCCGGCGGAACTCCACCCGCGCGTGCGCCCGCTTGGCCGACCCGCTCGCGCTGTCGTGGCGATCAAGCTCGTCGAGAAAGGCGCGGAGCTCCTGCTCGCTGCGACGGATCGTGTTGTTGGCTGCCGATGGCAACAGAAGTCCCTCCCGGAAGACGCGGCACGGCGTCGCCCCGGGATATCGGCGGCAACCGCCATCCCCTTCGCTCGCGGCATCCGAATCACGCGTCCGGCTCGGGCGCTTGCCGTGACAGGCCGAATCGGCGTCCGAGAACTCGGAGCACTGGTGCGAAGAATGGCCCGCCTACTCCTCGGGCTCGTACGTGCTCGCCACGTGCAACTCGCCGAGCTGCGCGTCGTCGGCCGTGCTCGGTGCGCCGCTCATCAGGTCCGCACCCGTCTGGCTCTTGGGGAACGCGATCACGTCGCGGATGTTGTCCGTGCCCGCCAGGTGCATCACCATGCGGTCAAGACCGAACGCCACGCCCCCGTGGGGCGGCGCGCCAAAGCGGAGGGCCTCCAGCAAGAAGCTGAACTTCTCCTCGGCCTCTTCTTCAGACATGCCCAGCAGGCCGAACACCTTCGACTGCACATCCTGCTGGTGAATACGGATCGAGCCGCCGCCGATCTCCGAGCCGTTGCAGACCATGTCGTACCCGTCCGAAAGCACGCTCTCGACCGCGTCGACATCGCTCGCGTCCAGCGACAGGAACTTCTCGAGCTGGTCTGGGCGCGGTGCCGTGAAGGGATGGTGCAACGCGTAGTACCGCTTGGTCTCGGCGTCCCACTCGAACATCGGGAAGTCCTCGACCCAGTACATGTCCCACACGCCCTCGGGGATCATGTCAAGGTCCGCCGCGACCTTCTGGCGGAGCTCGCCGAGCGCCTTGCAGCAGGTCGCGTAGGTGTCGGCACCAAACAGCACCGCATCGCCCGGCTCCAGGCCGAGCCGTTCCACGATGCCGTCGGCGATCGGGGCGATGAAGCGGGCGACGCCCGTCTCAAACCCGCCGTTGTCGCCCTTGCCCGTGTACTTCGCCACGGGCACACCGCCCGCGCCAAACTGCCGAACCCACTCGGTGTAGCCGTCGGTCATCTTGCGTGTGAACTTCTCGGCACCCGCTGGCACGCGGATCGCGCGGACGACGCCGCGGTCCTTCGCGAGGGCGTCGGCAAACACCTTGAAATCCGTTGTAGCGGCAAGATCGGAAAGGTCGACAATCTCCAGCCCATACCGGCGATCCGGGCGGTCCGAGCCATAGCGATCCATCGCCTCGCGGTACGAAACCCGATCGAAGTCCGGCAGGTCGACTCCGAGCACGGTCTTCCACACGCGCTTGGCAAACCCCTCCATCATCGAGAGCACCGCGTTTCGGTCCACGAACGACATCTCAAGGTCGATCTGCGTGAACTCGGCCTGGCGATCCGCGCGCGGGTCCTCGTCGCGGAAGCACCGGCAAATCTGCAGGTACCGGTCGCAGCCCGACACCATCAAAAGCTGCTTGAAGATCTGCGGGCTCTGCGGCAGCGCGTACCACATCCCCGGCTGGTGCCGGCTTGGAACCAAGAAGTCCCGCGCGCCCTCGGGCGTGCTCTTGCACAAGAACGGCGTCTCGATCTCAAGAAACCCGTGCTCGTCGAAGTAGTCCCGCGTGATCTTCGAGACGCGGTGCCGGACCGCCAGAATCTCCTGCATCCGCGGCCGGCGGAGGTCCAGATAGCGGTGCTTCAGGCGAGTCTCCTCGCCCGGCAGGTCACTCGCGCTCGGAAGCATCGGCGGGGCAGCCGTCTTGTTGAGCACGTCGACCTTCGCCGCGACAACCTCGATCTCGCCGGTCGCGAGTTTCTTGTTGGGCCCGCCGTCGCGCGCACGGACCAAGCCCTCGGCCGAGATCACGTCCTCGTTCCGGAGCTTGTCCGCCACCGCCAGAAGCTCGGGGCTGGCGTCCTCAAGGTCGAAGACCACCTGCGTCAGCCCGTAGCGGTCGCGGATATCGACAAAGACCAGCCCGGTGCCGTGGTCGCGGTAGGAGTTGACCCAGCCCTGGAGGATGACGGTCTGACCGATGTGCTCGGGTCGGATCTCGCCGCAGGTGTGCGTGCGTGTGCGGTGCATGGGTGGAGCCTTTGATCGAGTCGTGGAGTGGTCTGCCGGGCAAGATGCGGGGAGGAATCGCAGCACGCTGGTGGGGCAGCAACGAAGCGCAACTGCCCGCATCGGTCGCTGCGCGGGCGGACTATAGCGGGCGGGTCTCGCCCAGCCGTTGTCTTGCGCCGCCCGCTCCGCCCGGAGCGAGGGCAGATTTCATCGGCCGGCACGGAGCACACGCAGCGCCGCGGGCCGAGCCTCGGCGACGATCGGCGTGGTCAGCCCGCCGCTCGCATCGCCCAGCAGCACACCCGGGGCCTCGCCATCGAGCTGCACGGCAGCATCCACCTCGCCAGTCGTCTCGATGGCCACGCGAGTCCCCCGACCGCGGGCCACCCGCGGGCCGTGCCAACGCAGTCGCGACCGCCCGAGCCGCCACGCCAGCGCCGCGATCGACCGTGCCGGCAGCACAACCACGTCGAGCAGCCCATCACTCGCGTCCGCGTCGCGGGCCGGATCGAGCCGAACCGCATATTGCCGCGTGTTCGCGACGATCGCCATGCCCCGAACGCCGTCGGCGATTACCCGTCCATCCACTTCGACCCGCAGCGCCGGCAGCACGGGCCTTGCCGCCTCGGCCAGCGTTGGCGCCACGTACGACCCGTGCCAGACGGTGCCCCGGCGCCGGGCCGCAAGACGATGGACGATCGACGCGTCCGGCCCCACACTCAGCATGGTCGCGAAGTGCGTGCCCGCGGGATTATCGCCGCCAGAACGCCGGCACACGCCGACATCGATCGACCCAATATCCCACGCGTCGACCGCGTCGGCGAGCACATCGACCCGGGCGCTGTGCCCGAGCTGGCGTGCCAGCAGGTTCTCGTTGCCGGTGCCCAAGTGGTACACGGGCGTGCCAATTCGCTCGAGGGCCGGCAGCGCGTGCAGCACGGTGCCATCGCCGCCCGCGATCACGACCGCATCGGCCGACCGCAGCGCCGTATCGAGCCCCCCGTTGAGCGATCTCGCGTCGGCAACGCGCACCTCGTGCCCACGGGCGGCAAGCTCGCGCTCGACGGCCGACGTCCGTGCCGCCGCGCGCCCTCTTCCTGCGATCGAGTTCGACAGAATCAGGATGTGCTTGCCGCCCGCCATACACGCCCTGTCGCTCGAGATACATCCGCAGAGACAATGACCAGCAAAAGCGTAGCGCATCGCGTCAACATCGACAGCACATCCTTCGGCCCAACCACCGCGAACACAACCACATGCCCGGGCCCGGCTCATCCCGCATCGCAGGCGCATCTGGCGTGCAGGTCGTCTGGTTCAAGCGTGACCTGCGCGTCCGCGACCACTCGCCCCTCGTCGAAGCCGCGGCTGACGGGCCGCTCGTCGCGATCTACATCTATGAGCCGGACGTGCTCACCGACCCGTACTACGACGCGAGCCACCTCCGCTTCATCGAGCAGTGCCTCGCCGAGGTTGACGCAGACCTCCGCACCCTCGGCAGCATGCTCATCCGCCGCACGGGCGAAGCGACAACAGTGCTCGCCAGCCTCGACCGCGAACTCACGCCGCACGGCGGCATCGCGGCACTCTGGTCGCACGAAGAGACCGGCCAGGCAACGACCTACACCCGCGACCTCCGTGTCGCCCAATGGTGCCGCGAGCGACGCATCCCATGGCACGAGCGACTGCAAACCGGCGTGGTCCGCCGCCTCCGCACGCGTGACGGCTGGGCACGGCGATGGCTCGATCGAATGAAGTCGACCCCTCTCGACGCGCCCGAGTACATCCGATCTGTCGCGGGTCTCGACTCGGGCCGCCCAGCCGAGCCGCGGGAGCTCAGCCTGCCCGACGTCACCCGGCCCAAGGCACTCGCTGGCGGCAGCAGCAGGGGACTCAGGCTCCTCGATTCTTTTCTTACGACGCGCGGCATGGACTACACCCGCGCGATGTCCAGCCCCCTCGAAGGCTGGGACGCCTGCTCGCGCCTCAGCCCGCACCTGACGTGGGGTTCGGTCTCCATCCGCCAGTGCTACCACGCGTCGCGGGACCAACTCTCGAGTCTTCGCGCCGACGATCGGGCGAATGTCGAGGTCGACCCACGCTGGTTTCGCGCGATCTCGTCCTTTGAGAAACGGCTCCGCTGGCGCTGCCACTTCATGCAAAAGCTCGAGGACGAGCCCGACATCGAGTTCAACAACATGAACCCCGCCTTCGACGGCCTGCGCGACCCCGAGTCCGACCCGCGCCTCCAGCACGCATGGATCACCGGCAACACCGGCTACCCGCTCGTCGACGCCTGCGTCCGCGCGTTGCACGCCTCGGGCTGGATCAACTTCCGCATGCGCGCGATGCTCGCGTCGTTTGCCGCGTACCACCTCTGGCAGCACTGGAAGCCCTCGGCCGACGCCATGGCGCCGCTCTTCCTTGACTTCGAGGCCGGCATCCACTTCTCGCAGTTCCAGATGCAGGCGGGCGTCACCGGCATCAACACCGTGCGGATCTACTCACCGATCAAGCAGGTCGCCGACCAAGACCCCCGCGGCGAGTTCATCAAGCGATACGTGCCCGAGCTCGAAGGCGTGCCCGACGAGTTCATCGCCGAGCCGCACCGCATGCCGCTGCTGACCCAGCACATGGCAGGCTGCATCATCGGGAGCGACTACCCGCAGCCGATCGTCGACCATGCCGAGGCGTATCGCGCAGCAAAGGACCGCGTCTTCGCGTGGAAGCAGCGGCCGGGCGTGCGTGACTCGTCGAAGCGCGTCTACATCAAGCACGGCTCGCGCAAGAGCCCGCTCCGCGATCGACTCAACAACAAAGAGTGACGGCAGCTCAGGCCGCCGCTTTGAGCGAAGCGCCGAACAGACTGCCGGCGACGATCTGTGCGATCTCGGCCCAGCCGTCGGCCTCGCTCGCGCTCGGCAATTCGGGCAGCACGCCCAGAATCGCCGCCTCGAGTTCAGCCCGCACACGCGCGTGGAACGCCTCGTCGTGCGTGTTGCCTGGCACCGGTAACGAGCTGCGATCAAGCACGCCCCGAATGGTCCCGGCCATCTCGGCGTTGAGCGCAACAAGACGGATCGCGGCCGCCACGCTCTCGCGCCGACGATCGACACGCACCGGGAATGCCAGATTCTCCTCCAGCGGGATGGCACTCATCCGCTCGACAAACGACTCGGCAGCCGTGGTCGGCACCAGGGGCGCGTTGCGGATGGTCTGCGAAATCTGCTCGGCAACTTCGGGGTTCATGCCTTGGCTATCGGTCCCGGGCCCGCCTCGCTTGAGCGAAGCCGGCTCTCAGTCGAATCGACCCGTTCGCAGCCCCCAGATCGTGTGCACGACCCTCGTGCAGAGTATGCCGATACAGAAGCCCGCTGCGAACGCCAATCCGGGCCGGAGCCCCGCGTGCTGAAACGCGTACGTCAGACCGCCCGCGATGATGTAGTAGATCGGGCTGAGGATAATCCGCTCGAGTTGGATGATCGTCGCGTCGCGCACGAACGGCCGGCGCTTCCGACGCTGCTCGTCCTCGAATTGCTCCGCCTCGGTCTCGTGCTTGAGCGGTCGCCAGTTGTTCGCGATCCAGTGCAGCACGTAATACAGCATCACGTCAACGACAATGTCGATGCCGATCGCCGCGAGCGTGATGATGAACTTCTTCTCGGTGCCGATCCAGTCGCCAAACCACTGCACGGGCCACTTCGCCACGAGAATCGCAAGCAGACCGGCCGCAGCGATGTTCACATTGATATTGACGATGCGCTTGCGCTGGTAGAGCCTGAAGAGCCGGTCGGGCATGGGCGGATCGTAACCCCCCGGCTCACCCGCTGCCGGTGTTCGCGATCTCTGGCTCAACACGCGTCCGTGCGATCGCGACCGCGTCGGGGTTCACGTCGCACCCGATCGCCTGCCGACCGAGCCGTGCCGCAGCGACCAGCGTCGTCCCGCTGCCGCACACCGGGTCGAGCACGGTGCCCCCCGGAGGACAGCACGCGCCGATCAGCATCTCAAGCAATGCCAGCGGCTTCTGCGTCGGGTACCCGCACCGCTCGGCCGCCATGTTGTTGATCGCGGGCACATCCAGCACGTCGGTTGCCTTCTTCATCTGCCCCGCCATGCGATTGCTCGTCGCCGGCACCATGGGCGGCTCAAACCAATACGCCCCCGGATCAACGCAATAGAACAAAATGTCGTCGTGCTTCCGTGCAAACCGCCTCGGCGATGACCCACCAAGCCCATACGCCCACACAAGGTGATTCACAAAGCGATCGGCACCGAGCAGCTCATCGAGCGCGAGCCGGGCGTGGTGGCTCGTCCGCCAGTCAATGTGCAGGAGCACGCACGCCGAGGGCTTGAGCGCAGGCAACGTCGCCCCAAGCCGAGCACGCAGCCACGCGACCCAGTCGCCAACGGTCGGCCACGCGTCGGGGTATGCCCCGTGCTGCCCCGTCTGCGTGCTGCCCGTGTTGAAGGGCGGATCGGCGTAGACCAGATCGATCGAACGCGGTGCCAGCAACGCCGCGAAGTCCAGCCAGTCCGCATGCTCGATGCGTGACCTCTTGCTCACCGATCGACGATCACGCTCGGTCGGCCCACCGAGTGGTGGTTGAAGCCCAGCTCGCGGAGCTGACGCCGGCGGTACAGGTTTCGGCCGTCGAACACGGTTCGCTCGTTCATGATCTCGCCGAGGCGTTGCCAGTCGGGGTTCTTGAATTCGTCCCAGTCGGTCGACACGATCACTCCGTCGGCTGCCTCCGCGCAGGCGTATTGCTCGCTGGCGATCTCCCCGACAATGCCCATCTGGTCCATCATCCACCTGCCAGTCTCGTCGGCGACGGGGTCATACGCCCGGACGGTCGCGCCGGCTTTGTGCGCAAAGTCCATGAGCGTCAGCGCCGGGCTCTCGCGGACGTCATCGGTGCGGGGCTTGAAGGCGATGCCCCAGAAGGCGAGCGTCTTGCCCTTCAGGCCGCCGCGGTCGGCGTAGTGCTTCTCGATCTTGTTCCAGAAGATCGTGCGTTGCCGCTGGTTCACCTCGTGCACGGATCGGCTGAGCTGCATCTCGTGCCCGCACTGCTCGCCCATGCCGATGACCGCTTGCGTGTCCTTCGGGAAGCACGAGCCGCCGTAGCCAAGACCGGGATACAAGAACTGATGCCCGATGCGTTTGTCGGCGCACATGCCCTCCCGGACACGGTTGATGTTCGCGCCGAAGTGCTCGCACAGGTTCGCCATTTCGTTGATGAACGAGATCTTGGTCGCGAGGAAGTTGTTTGACGCGTACTTGACCATCTCGCTGGAGAGAATGTCCATGATGTAGATCGGGTGGCCGTTGCGGGTGAACGGCTCGTAGATGTCGCGGAACATCCGCGAAGCCGGGTTGTCGGTGCTCTCGTGGTCCTCCACGCCGCACACCACGCGATCGGGCTTGTTGAAGTCTCCGACGGCGTCGCCTTCCTTCAAGAACTCGGGGTTGTTGCCCACGTTGAACGGAATGTCTGGCCCGACGATCTCGCGGATGCGATCACGCACCTTCATGGTCGTGCCCACGGGCACGGTGCTCTTGACGATCACCGTCTTGGGCTTCTGGCCTGTGCCGAGGGTCTTGATGACCGCCGCGACGTCCTCGGCGGCTTGCAGCACATACTTCAGGTCCGCCGAGCCGTCCTCGCCGGGCGGCGTGCCCACGCAGATGAAGACCGCGTCCGCGTCGCGATACGCCTCGGTCTTGTCCAATGTGAACGTCAGCCGCTCGGCCTTGATGTTCCGCTCGAGCAGCTCGGTCAGCCCGGGCTCATAGATCGGGCACTCGCCCCGCTTGAGCGTGTCGATCTTTGCCGGATCGACATCCAGGCACGTGACGTGCTGCCCGGTGTTGGCGAAGCAGACGCCCGTGACAAGCCCAACGTACCCCGTGCCGACCATCGTCAGACGCATCGTCAGTTCCTCCAGAGTCCCAAGCCGTGCCGATAGCCCCAGTCGAGGCCGTTTCGAGCGGAGTCTAGGCCCTCGCGCGCCGGCGCTTGGACTCTGTCGATGCCATCGGCCCGTCTCCGCTGCTGCCCCAGCCAAGGTGCCAAACGATCAGCTGGAGCCACGGTCATAGATCAAACACGCCGCATCGGCCATGCACCGGCCGGGTGTGATCCCTAGACTCGCGCACATGCCCCATGATCATGCCCCACAGGACTCCCGCGTCGCTTCGGCAGGCGCCCAGCTCGAGATCAAGCCCACAACCATGACCGCAACCACGTACGACGACGCACCGTCCGAGAAGCCCGCTGCCAAGGCATCCTCCACTGCAAAGTCCAGTGGCAAGTCTGCCGCGAAGCCCAAGCGCAAGTCCAAGAAGCGCACGCCTCGCAAGAGCAAGTACACCGCCGCCACCGCCGATCGCCACATCCTCTACCAGCTCTCCGTCCAGAACGTCGAGTCCGAGATCGACTTCGTCGACGACACCTACAAAGAGCTCCGCGGCAAGCCCGCCACCTCACTCCGCGAAGACTTCTGCGGCACCGCCCACACCTCCTGCGAGTGGGTCCGCCGACGCTCGACCAACACGGCCGTCGGCGTCGACTTCGATCAGCCCACGCTCGACTGGGGCATCGAGCACAACCTCGGCCGGCTCAAGCCCAGCCAGCGCAGCCGCGTCACGCTGCTCTCCAAGGACGTCCGCGACCCAGGCCCCAAGGCCCGCAAGGTCGACGTCGCCCTGGCAATGAACTTCTCCTACTGGATCCTGCGCAACCGCTCGGACATGATCGAGTACTTCCGCTCGATCCGCCGCTCGCTCAACGCCGGAGGTATCTTCTTCCTCGACCACTACGGCGGCTATGAGTCGATGAAGGAACAAGTCGAGAAGCGCGACGTCGACGGCTTCACATACGTCTGGGACCAACACCGCTACAACCCCATCACGGGCGATATGCAGTGCTACATCCACTTCCACTTCCCCGACGGCTCAAAGATGCGCCGCGCGTTCGACTACTACTGGAGACTCTGGACACTTCCCGAGGTCCAAGAAATGCTCAAAGAAGCCGGCTTCCAGCGCGTCACCGTCTACTGGGAAGGCGATGACGAAGACGGCGAGGGCAACGGCGAGTTTGAGCCCCGCGACATCGGCGAGGCCGACCCTGCATACCTCACCTACATCGTCGCCGAGAAATAGCTCCCGGTAGTAGTACGCCCGGGTAGAAGTAGGGCGGGCCACCGATTGCTGTGAGTCCGCCGCGAGTCCGCAGGTCGCGGCGCGACGAATCCCACGTCGACAGGAACCAAACCATGCACGGCCTGATCGACCTCCCCGCCAGTCTCGAACCCACCGCCGAGGCACTGACACACGCGACATCGCGTGTCACCGATCGCATCTCGTCGGCCTTGCACTCCGACCTGCCGCAGGTCAACGCGCTCTGCGAGCGTCTCGAGAGCTACCGCGGCAAGATGCTCCGGCCCGTCCTCGCGACGCTCTCAGCAACCGCCGCCGCGGGCGAGCACGCGCTCCAGTCGTCGCCCGATGTCGACACGCTCGCCGCGACCGTCGAGGCAATCCACCTCGCCACGCTCGTGCACGATGACGTGCTCGACGAGGCCGACACCCGCCGCGGCTCGCCCACCATCAGCTCGCTCACGACCAACGAGACCGCCGTCATCCTCGGCGACTACTGCATCGCCGCCGCGTACCACCTCTGCTCCGAGCTGCACGACCGCGAGGTCGCGCTCGCCGTCGCCCGCTGCTGCATGGACACCTGCGCCGGCGAGATCGTCCAGCTCTCCGAGCGGGGCAATCTTGCGCTCAGCGAAGAAACATACTTCCGCATCATCACGGGCAAGACCGCCGAGCTCATCGGCGCGTCGTGCCGGCTCGGTGCCCTGCTTGGAAGCCGCGACCAGTCCGCCGCCGACGCCCTGCACCGCTTCGGCATCGCGCTGGGCCAGGCCTTCCAGATCCAGGACGACGTGCTTGATCTGATCGGCGACGAGGTCTCGGTGGGCAAAACCGTCGGCCGGGACATCGCCAAGGGCAAGCTCACGCTCCCCATGATCCATCACCTGCACGCGCTGGATACGTCGTCACGCGCCGCCGCCGAGCACCTGCTGCGGGCGGCTGCGGGCGACAGCGATGAGGCCCACGACGCCGCCCACGCCTTCGCCACGGGCCTGGCTCGCACCGGGTCGGTCGAACACGCCCGCGATACTGCCATTCGCCTGTCGCGCGAGGCGGTCGACGCCCTCAACGTGCTGCCTGACACACCCGCGCGATCGATGCTGACACTGATGGCCGAGGCCGCCGTAACGCGTGACCGCTAGCCAAGCTGGTGCAGGTCGTGCGTGCTCGTCAACGACTTAGTGGTGTGGTGCGCCAGCCGGCGCGGCGGCAAGGCGATCAGCAACCGGCTTGATCGCCGGCTGCTCGGCCAGCTCATCGAAGATCGCGATCATGTCGCGGAATGTCGCCTCGGCACCCGCAACGATCGAGCCGATCTCCGCCTCATTGAATCCAGCCTCACCCATCGCGCCCTTGAAGCGCTGCCAGATCGGCATCTGCTCGTCGCCGTGCGGGTCGAGGCTGCGCGTGCCGTCCGTGCCCTCGAGCTGATAGACCTTTCGCAGCGCCTTGGCGATAAACCGCCCGCCGTTCTTCGCGCCCTCGAGCACGTAGTGCGAGCCGATGACCTCGAGCGCGTCCGCCGCGAGCACACGCTCTGCGGCCGAGGTCGCTGCCGCGCCAGCCTCCGCGTCCGCCGAGCCACCGAAGAATGCGATGTCCTCGATCACGTGTGGGTGTAGGAACGCCTCTTCGAAGACGAGCGCCCCAAAGCGGTCATCGCCGCGAAGCTGCTCAAGCCGGGTCGAGATCGCCCGGTGCAACGGCAGCGACTGCTCGAGCACCGACGCGTACGCCTCCCGAGGCAGCTGGCCCGACATGATGCCGCGCTGGACCGGGTGACGCTCGGTCTCGGTGTGCAGCGTCTGGGTCCGCTCCTTGAGCTCGATCATCACGCCGCGGGGCTCGGTGCTGGTCTGGCTCTGGGTCATCGGTGCGATCTCCGTGGGAGTGGGTTGGAAGCTGGATGCGCTGACGGTGAGAAATCTGGCTACTTGCGACCGATTCTCAATCGCGCGTAGCCAACCCTATCTCGCCCACTCGCCCCGGGCCACCACGCAGATACGCTACCCGCCCATGACGCCCTCCACGAATGCCACTTCCGACCAACGCATCGACTTCCTCGCCGAGCTCCGGTGGCGGAACCTGTTCCACCAGGCGACCCACGAGGACGCGCTCGCAAAGCACCTCTCCGAGCCCGATTCATCGCCCCGCCGGGCCTATGCAGGCTTTGACCCCACCGCCGACTCGCTCACCATCGGCAACCTCATTCCGATCATGGTTCTCATCCACTTCGCACGCGCCGGGCACACGCCCGTGGTCGTCATGGGCGGCGGCACCGGCCTCATCGGCGCTCCCTCGGGCAAGTCCGCCGAACGCCAACTCCTCACCCCCGAGCGCGTCCAAGAGCACATCGACTCGCAACGCGAGATCTTCCAGCGCGCGTTCGCCGGGGCGGACCTGCCCGAGCCGACCATCCGCAACAACCACGACTGGCTCAAGGACCTCTCGTATCTCGAAGCCCTCCGCGACGTCGGCAAGCATTTCTCGGTCAACATGATGGTCCAGAAAGACTCGGTCCGAGACCGCCTCAACAACCGCGACCAGGGCATCTCGTACACCGAGTTCAGCTACATGATCCTCCAGGCGTACGACTTCCTGCACCTATATCGCGACGGTGATGTCACCATCCAACTCGGCGGCTCCGACCAGTACGGCAACATCGTCGCCGGGTGTGACCTGATCCGACGCGTGAATGCGTCGAAGCGTTTTGGCGAAGTCGTGGATCAAGTTTGGGACGATGTTCCTGACAGCGAACGCGAGAAAGACTCTGCCGCCTTCGGCATGACCGCCCCCCTCGTCACCAAGGCCGACGGCGGGAAGTTCGGCAAGACCGAGTCCGGCGCCGTCTGGCTCAGTGCGCACAGAACAAGCCCCTACGCCTACTACCAGTTCTGGCTGAACGCAGCCGACGAAGACGTCGGCCGATTCCTGCGGCTGTTCACACTGATGACCCAAGACGAAATCGAATCACTCGAAGCAGCACACTCCGAGGCGCCGCACAAGCGCGAAGCCCAGCGTGCGCTGGCGCGCGGCGCGACCGACATCATCCACGGCCGGGCCGAACGCGATCGCGCAGAAGCCGCCGCTGCTGCACTCTTCTCCGGCGCAGTGCGCGACCTCGATGAGCGGACCCTGACCGACGTCTTCGCCGAGGTGCCCGCGTCGTCGCACGACCGCGCCTCGCTTGAGGGCGAGGGCGTGGTGCTTGAGCGTGTGCTGATCGATGCGAAGATCGCGAAGAGCATGACCGAGGCCAGGCGACTGGTTTCGGCGGGCAGCGTCTCGATCAACGGCGACAAGGCGGGCGAGGGCCGAACGCTCACCCCCGCCGACCTGCTCCACGGCTCGGCGATCGCCCTCCGCAAGGGCAAACGCAACTGGCACCTCACGCGCTGGGCCTGACGCCCAACGCCGCCGATTCCCAGGGGCTTGTCACCCAATCGGCCCTCCCGAACCCGTGTCACGGGGTCGCGGGTGGGTATTGCCCTCGCTTGTGACTTCGGGGACACTGTCCGAGAACCCGCGATCGGCCGCATGAGGCGGCTGGCGCTGGGGCCAACTTCCGGCCCCGCCGCCGCGGCGCATCGGAGGCACCCATGCACACAGTCCGAGAATTGCTCAAAGCGTCAGACGCCCCCCAGTCCGTCGCCCGCGTCGTGCCCGACACGACCGTCCTCAAAGCCGCAGCACGCATGAACGAGCTCCGCATCGGCTCGCTCATGGTGATGGTCCCCGTCCTTGTGGACAGCGACACGCGAACCCAGATCGCCGACCTCGTCGGCATCGTCACCGAGCGCGACATCCTCACGCAGGTCGTCGCCGCCAACCGAGACCCCGCCACGACGACCATCGGCGAGATCATGACCAAGCAGGTCCTGACCTGCACGCCCGACACGACGATCGACGAGGCCCGCCGCGTCATGCGCGAGCACCGCGTGCGGCACCTGCCCGTCATCGACGAGGCCGAGCTGGTCGGCATGCTCTCCATCGGCGACCTCAACATCGCCGAGCACGCCACGCTCACCGAGACGATCCGCTACCTCGAGACGTACATCTCCCAAGGCTAAACGGGCACGGAATCAAACACGTGTTGCCATGTCTCGCACGGTGTCGGGTGATGCCGGTTGATTCGTGCGCGCGCTGAGCAGCACGGCGCCGGCCGCCGCGAGTAATCGGCCATGATCGATCGGCATGCCCGCGCCCTGCCGAAGCGATGCGAGCAGCGCGTCGCCCAGCACCTCCGCCGGGTCGCGCAGCGCCGGATCGGCCGAGGGCTCGTCGACAGGTTTGCCGTCCGGCCCGTCCCATCGCAGCGAGCCGTCCGCGACGCGGATCAGCCCGCCCTCACCCATCAGCGTGATCCCGGCATGCTCGCCCGCGCCCTCGTCGCTGACGATCGCGGTTGCCGTGCGCCCGCGGTCGTAGTGCAGGTGCACGCTCGCCCGGCCGTGCAGATTGCGCAGGGTCTCGGTTGCGGGTCCGGTCGTCGCCGCGTCGACACGCTCGGGCTCGCCAAACAGGCGATCGAGCGTGGCGAGCGCTGCGAAAAGCCTGGCACCGAGATCGCCGACGGGTGCGGGTCCTGCGTCGGTAACTGCGGTCGCGTGGATGCTCCCGAAGCTCTCGAGTGTGTCGGCCGTCAGCCCGGGCGCCGACGCGGCAAACCGCACCGGCACTGGTATCGCACTCTCGGGCGCACGCAGGTTCGCGTACTCTCGGAGTGATGCGGGGCAGGCGCCGAGTGTGAGCAGTCGCACGCCGCGCTCGGCAGCCGCGGCAAGGTCCGCCGCGTCCTCACGCCGAGCACCAAAGTCGCCCGGATCACCAAGCACGATCGCGTCGACCGCCGCCTCCCGGAGCACTAATCGCAAATCGCTCGCGTGATCGGTCCTGAGATCGAGCGCGACCTGCGCGCTGCTGCCCCGGATCGGTGAGCCCGCAGCCAGGATGGTCGCACCCGCGTGCGCACACGCCCGGCCCACGGTCAACGCCTGGTCCGGCGCGAGCCACAACGCGACCGTGGTGTCGGGCGGTGTGTGCGGCGGGGGCGTGGTGTTGGTTGGGGCAGGCATCGAACGTGCAGCGTACGCGTCGCGTAGAGTTATGTGAAAGGTGCGGCAAGGCGGCCGCGCCGGGCACATTGGCGCCCGGTGAGGAAAGTCCGAGCACGGCAGGGCACGGTGGTGGGCAGCACCCACGGGTTCGCTTCGGTCGCGGACCACGGATAGTGCCACAGAGAACAGACCGCCGATGGCGCTTGATTGGTTCTTCGGAAACAAGCGTGCGCACAGGTAAGGGTGAAACGGTGCGGTAAGAGCGCACCGCCCGGCCGGCGACGGTCGGGGCACGGCAAACCCCGCCGCGTGCAAGATCACGCAGCCCCCGCACACGCCTCGGCGTGTGACGCCCGGCCCGGGCGGAATTGGGAGCGGGTTGATCGCTCGGGACCTCGCGTCCCGCGTCGGTCCGGGACAACCGGTCGGCGGAGAGAAATGGTCGCCCACGCGGGCACGCCCGATGCCTCGGCTGACGGAACGGCCCGCGAAGACAAAACTCGGCTTACCAGCCGCACCGACCGAGCACGGGCCTCCGCGAGAGCGGGGGCCCGTGGCCATTTCGCACTACATCACCCTCGATGATCGGCGGTTAGGCCCGAGCCGCGACGCACACGATGAACGACTCGTCGAGTTCCTCGCCGCCGTCCTCAATGGGCAGCACGTGCGCGTTGCCCTCGTCGTCGATCGCGTCGGCGAGCTTGGCGTACACGTCCGTGCTTGCAAATCCGGCCTCGATCATCGCGTCGCGCAGCTCTGGGACAGACCAGAGCCGCCAGTGGTACACGAACGCGTCGTGCTCCTCCTGATAGATCGTGCCGGCCTGCTCGACGCGGAAGTGCAGGGCGTTCGTGACCATACCCGTCATCGGGTCGGCCTCGCGCTGCTCCCACGTGTACCGGATCGTCGTTCCCTCGGGGCCCGGGTGCGGGCGGTGGACGTGCCCGGCGAGGAAGGCCGAGTCCCCGCCGTAGATGTCGCAGACGAACACGCCGCCGGGCGTCAAGCGTTCCCGACAATGCCGGAGATACGCGACAAGCTCGCCTCGCTCGTGCAACTCTCCGATCGAGAAGTTGCCCACGAAGATCACGTCGGCCGCATCGGAAGCCGTCGTCGCCGTGCGGACATCGCCCACGATCGTGCGCACGCCGTCGGTCTCTGCAAGCCCAAGCGTCTCGGCATCGTGGTCCACCGCGATCGCCGATCCGCCCTCGATGGAGTCGACCCAGAGGCGCGAGAGTGCACCCGAGCCGGCGAAGTCTTCGCCGAGCGTGCGGGGGCCGCCGCCGTGGATCGCGCGCAGCAGCGGCATGAGGTCTTTGGGCGACTGGACGCATGTTTCGTAGAGCTCGTGTCGCGTGAGTGTGCGCATCAGGCCATGCGAACCCATTTGACGAGCGTGCGGAACGTGGGCGGCGTGCCGTGGAGCAGGATGCCGACGCGGAAGATTTTGGCGCAGAACCAGATCGCGAAGTAGACACCCACGATGCCCAGGCCGATCGACGTGAGAATCTGCCAGGTCGGCACGGGCTCGGTGGTCGCGCTGGTGATGCGCAAGAGCATCGCGAACGAGTTCACCGGCGGGATCATCGAGAGCGCCACGGCCCACGGCGCGTTCGGATCGCGCGAGATCGGCAGCCAGAGCAGCCATGGAATCATCACGACCATCATCACGGGCGTCTGCAGCGCCTGCGCCTCGCGCAGCTCGTTGACCGCCGCACCCACCGCGGCCATGAACGATCCGATCATGAAGTACGCGAGCAGGAAGAAGATCATCAGGTAGACGATCGTGATCGGCTCGAGAAACGAGAGCATGCTGAACGCCGAGAGCGCGCCGATGCCCAGGCCCGAATAGACCATCATCAGAAGCAGCCCCACGCCGAGCTGCCCGATGACCTTGCCGGTCATCAGTTCCTTGGGCGAGACGGCCGCGAGCAGCACCTCGACCACGCGAGAGGACTTCTCCTCGATCGTGGTCGTCATCAGGTACGACCCGCCGGTCATCACCGCGACCATGAGCAGCATCATGAACGCCAGCGGGATGAATATCCGCATCGCTTCGTTGGTCGCCTGCTCGCCCTCCTCGGTCACGGTCGTCGAGCGGACGCGTGGCACGCGGGTGAGTGCCTCGATCGTGTCGGGGTCGTAGCCGGCCGCGGTCAGGCGGGCGTTGCGGATCGCGTCACGCAGCACCGGCCTGAGGTGGTTGCCCTCGATGCGGTCGTCGAGGTTCTCGCGGATGAAGAGTTCGTAGGTGCCGAACTCGCCTTCTTCATTAGCGGTGATCGCGTTGTCGGAAACCACCGCGACCGCGAGGCGCGAGCCGTCGGTCGCGCTGCCCTCGAGCAGCGAGTCCTTCGCGACCTCGACGTCGGCATCGGGGTCGAGCGGCTCGACGACGATCGTGGGGAGCTCGTTCAGCTGTGCAGCCGCCGCGAGCGTGCCCTCGGGGGCCCCTTGGCCGACCTTCTCTTTGAGCTGTTGATTGAACTGCTCGAGCACCTCGCCAGCTGCGCCCTCGCGCTCGGCGATCCGCTTGGGCGTCATGTTCGCCTCGATCAGCGGAAGCGCCTGGCCCGACCGATCAACCACAGCCAGGGTGCCGTCGACCTTGGGCGACTTCTCGTTCATCAGGAGCGGAAGCAAAACCACCATCGCGAGCAGGATCGCGGGCAGCACGGCGATGCCGACGATGAAACCTTTGGTGCAGACCGTTGAGACAAACTCTCGGCGTGCGACGCGGAGTGTGCGGATCATGAGGTCACCCCCTCTGCCTCGAGTGCGGCCGCATCGGGTGCGCGGAGCGCCTCGCGAAGCTCGGCCTCGTCGGTGCCTTCGCTTGTCGCCTTCTCGATAAACACGTCCTCGAGCGTCGGCCGGCGAAGCTCGACGCGAGCGAGCGGAATCGTGGAAGCGCATGTCCGCAGGGCCTCGGTCGGATCGATCCGGCCGTCGAGCGTGAGCTCCCAGGCTGTCTCCTCGCGTGTTCGGCCCACGACAAACGGCAGGTCATCGAGTGGCCCGAGGTCGGCGCCGGTGTCGAGCGGGTCGATCAGCAGTGAGCGGATCGGGTACGACGCCCGGATCGTCGGGAGGTCGGCGTCGAGAACTTTCTTACCGCCGTTGATCATCACGATGTGGTCGCAGATCTGCTCGGCGTGGTGCATGACGTGCGTGGAGAAGATCACCGTCTTCCCCATCGCGTGCTGCTCTTTGATCAGGTCGCGCAGCAGGCGAAGGTTCACGGGATCAAGGCCCGAGAAGGGCTCGTCGAGGATCAGTAGCTCCGGGTCGTGGATGACCGTCGCTATGAATTGGACCTTTTGCTGCATGCCCTTGGAGAGTTCTTCGCAGCGCTTCTTCGCGACGTCCGCCAGGCCGACGCGGTCGAGCCACTCGTCGATCTTCGTGCCGATCTTCGGGTCGCGGACGCCTTTGAGCGTTGCCATGTAGGAGAGGAACGCCTTGACCTTCATCTTGCGATAGACGCCGCGTTCCTCGGGGAGGTACCCGATGCGATCCTTGGACTCGCTCGCCGATGCCTTGCCGAGCACGGAGAGCCGGCCGGCGTCGGGGAAGATGATCGAGAGGATCATGCGGATAGAGGTCGTTTTGCCGGCGCCGTTCGGACCGATGAGGCCGTAGAGCTTGCCGGTGGGCAAGATCATGTCGAGGTGGTCGACAGCGACCTTGGGCCCGAAGCGCTTGCAGAGCCCCTGGATCTCGATCGCGTGCTGTGAATCCATGTGCGATTGCGGCGACGTGCTATCCAAACCCATTCCCCTGTGGTGTTACCCGGGTCGCGATCCAAGAACGGGAAGGCGACAGGCTCTCTTTGGAAGGGCGAAGGGTATTCGCCCAGCGGCTATCGTGTGGCATATGGCCACAACGCTCGATGCAATGGCAGCCGGTGTGCGTTCCAAGCTCGATGAGCTCGAGCTGCAATACCGCGAAATCGAGGCGGCGTTGCAGGATCCGGAGGCGATGAGCGACCACAAGCGTGCCCGCGAACTCGGCATCCACCGGGCAGCGCTCGCGCCCGTCGCCGAGGGCTGGCGAGAGGTTCAACGGCTCTCCGGCGAGCTGGTCGACCTGCGGGAGGCAATCGCGGGCGACGACGCGGAGCTGGCAGCGATGGCAGCCGACGAGATCGAGCCGATCGAGCAGCGGATCGAGTCGCTGGTCGAGGAGGTCAAGGCCGCGCTGGTGGGCACCGAGGACCGGGGCGTGGGCGGCGTGATCCTAGAACTCCGCGCGGGCGCGGGCGGCGACGAGGCCGGCCTCTGGACGCGCGACCTGCTCCAGATGTACGAGCGGTACGCGGCGAACAAGCGATGGGCATTCGAGGTGCTCGATGTCACCGAGGACGGCGGCATGGGCGGCGTGCGCAGTGCCGTCGCGACGATCCGCGGTGAGGGCGTCTGGAGCGAGCTGGGCTTCGAGGCGGGTGTGCACAGCGTCAAACGCGTGCCCGCGACCGAAAGCCAAGGGCGCATCCACACGTCGACGTCGACCGTCGCGGTGCTGCCCGAGGTCGAAGAGACCGACGTGCATATCGACTGGTCCAAGGACGTGGTCGAGCATGTCACGACATCGCAGGGGCCGGGCGGGCAGAACGTCAACAAGGTCGCCACGGCTGTGCACATGGTCCACGAGCCGACCGGTGTTGAAGTGCGCATGCAGGAATCCAAGAGCCAGCACCAGAACCGAGAGAAAGCCCGGCGATTGCTCGCTGCTCGCGTCGCGGAGCTCGAGCGGCAGAAGCAGCACGCCGAGCGAGCCGCCGCGCGGAGCGCGCAGATCAAGGGCGGTGATCGGAGCGAGAAAATACGTGTGTATCGCTACCAGGAAGGCATCGTGGCCGACCAACGGCTCGACCAGAAGTACCAGCTCCGCGACCTGCTCGCGGGCGACCTGCAACCCATGATGTCGGCGCTGCTCGAGCAGGAGACCGCCCGGAAGTTGGCGGACCTATGACGCGGGTGTGCGTGCCGATCACGGTCGAGAGCATCGACGGAGTCGCCGCTGCGCTCGCCGACGCGGGCGAGGCCCGGCTCGCCGGCGCCGACCTCGTCGAGTTTCGGCTCGACAGCATGTTCACGGGCGAAGAGCCCGGCGAGATCGACGCTGCGGTGCGTCTGGCCGACCAGACGCCCCTGCCCTGCATCATGACCTGTCGCCCGACGTGGGAGGGCGGCGAGTACGACGGCGAGGACACGGCACGCATCGCGCTCTTCGAACGGCTGGGCACCGCCGATCGCCCGCCGGCCTACATTGACGTTGAACTCGCGGCGTACACACGCTCGGCGAACCTCCGGCAGAAGGTGAACCTCGCGGTCGACCACCCCAAGCAGGAGCGGCAGGTCGCGACGAGGCTGATCCTGAGCACGCACGACTTCGAGGGTCGGCCCGCGGATCTGACGCGTCGCCTCGCCGACGCGTACGCCGAGCCGGCGGTGAGCGTCGTGAAGGTGGCGTTCCGTGCGCGGAGCCTGCGCGACAACCTTGAGCTCTTTGAGATTCTGCGCGGTGCGCCCAAGCCGACGATCGCGCTGGGCATGGGCGAGTTTGGGCTGATGAGCCGGGTACTCGCGCCGAAGTTCGGGGGCTTTCTCACATTCGCGTCGCTGCGTAGTGAGACGACGACCGCGCCGGGTCAGCCGACGATTGCCGAACTGCTCGGGCTGTACCGCTTCGCATCGATCGGCCGGGCGACCAAGGTCTACGGCATCGTCGGGTGGCCCGTCGGGCACTCGCTGAGCCCGGCGGTGCACAACGCGGGTTTCGACGCGGCTGGCCACGACGGTGTGTACGTGCCGATGCCAATCGTCGCGGGTGACGACGCCGACCTTGGCTACGCGAGCTTTCGGGCGACGGTGGGCGCGCTGCTCGATGAAGCCTCGCTTGATCTTGCAGGGCTGAGTGTGACGCTGCCGCACAAGCAGAACTTGGTACCGATGGGCGCAGACGAAGGCTGGCAGGTCGATGTCGCGGGGGGGTCGGCGGCGAACACGCTTGTGCGTCACGATGCGGCGACTTCCGTGCACGACACGGACGCGCCGGCTGTGGTGAGCTTGATCGAGTCGGCGATTGGTGGTCTAACCGGGTGCCGTGTGTGCATCGCGGGCACGGGGGGCGTCGCGCGATCGATCGCTTCGCGTTTGATGGCCGAGGGCGCGACGGTGGCGCTGCTCAGCCGAGATGAGGCTCGTGCAGCGGCGATGGTGGCTGAGCTGGCGCGTGGCGCGTCGGCTGCTGGGAACGCGGTGGTTGCGGGCGACCCGATCAACGAGGCCGCGTCGGTCTTTATGAACTGCTCGCCGGTCGGCATGGAGGGCGGCCCCGCGCCCGAGGGCATGGCGTTCCCCGTCGACCAGATGGCAGCGGTCAGCCCGGACACGGTCTTCTTTGACACGGTCTACCGTCCGCGCGAAACGCCCATGCTGCGAGCCGCAGCTGCCCGCGGGTGCCGAACGATCGACGGCACAGCCATGTTCGTTGCCCAAGCCGAGGCCCAGTTCGCGATGTGGACGGGCCAGCCGCCGGCTGCCGGGCTCTTCGCCCGGATCGTCGACGAGTCATTGTCTGGCTAAAACGCGACGGGTCGGCATGACACGCGCATCTACGGGGGCGTGATGCTGTAGGGGTATGGTCTGCGAGGCACCTGGTCAGCGTGAAACTGAACCCGAAACCGGGTGAGGGCCGTACTGGTATATGCCGCGGGCAACATCGTGGCAATAGCGACATACTTATCCGGGTTGTGCAACGAGAATCGAATGATGCTGTATCACGGACGCGAAGACGGCGACAAGAGGCGGGGGCAACGCGTCGGTCCTTCCGGATCGACTGGAAGTAGGCGGCGGCGGGTTTGAGGCTCGCGTTGCTGAAATCGGGTTGGCTCGATCAGCAATGAGCTGGCCAGGAGGGCACGGATGAGCACGCTTGTCCAAACTCGGAGTTCGCTGCTGGGCCTTGGTGCGGGGCCGGGCGATCTCGGCCTTCGCGGTGGTGTTGGCCGGGCTCTTCGCTGGCGAGTCCGCCGGTGGTACGAGTGGGTGCTGATCCTCGGCGTGCTCGACATCATGCTCACGTGGTGCGTCATGGAGCTCGGTGCCGAGGAGGCGAACCAGGTCGCGGCTGCGGTCGTGCGAATGTTTGGGCCGGCGGGCTTGCTCATGACCAAGGCGGTCGGCGTGATCGGCTTCATCGCGATGTGCGAGTTGGTGCTCCGTCGGAAGCCGACGATCGCGCGGATGATGGTCTTCGTCGCGATCGGCATCGGCATTGTGCCAGTGGTTGTCGGCCTGCTGACCTTCATGGAGGTCCGCTGGTACGCGAAGATGCCCGAGTACTGGGCAGCCCTCTGGTGGGGACCGACAGCGCTGCGTTGAACCGCAACTCTCTGCTCAAGGGCGTTCGCGTCTAAAAGTCCGTCGCGATTCCCGACGACCTAAGCAGCGTGCGGAACGACTCCGAGAACACAAAGTTCCCCTCGGGCAGTTCGATGCCCGACATATTGTTGTCGGCGTGGGCGAACATCAGATCGATCTCGGCGATGGGCGTGGGGTCGGCTTCCGGTGCAGCCGGGTCGATCAGCTCAACCACGCCCTTGCAGGAGGCACCGGCGGCGTCATAGTGCGTGAGCGTCGCGGTGTGCCGAAGCGTGTAGCCCGGGACTGGGTCGGCGGTGATCTCGGCCCGCGAGACTTTCGCGAGCAGGACCTTTTCTTGGAAGTCGCCTGCGTGTCCGACGAGGATGCCCGCGGATTGGGCCATGCCTTCGACGATCAGCGACGCGGGCATGACCGGCAGCGGCGCTAGGTCGCCCTCTGCTGCGAAATGGTCGTGGAGATGCTCCTCGGCCAGCGAGATGCCCTTGACCGCGACGAGCTTCTCGCGCGGGACGAGCTCGACGACGCGGTCGATCCAGAGCCAGCGCATCGCGTCAGGCTGCCGACTGGAGCTTGGCTTTGCAGAATCGGCAGACCGCGTCGACGGTGAAGATGTCGGCGACCTTCGTGATCGAGCGGTCCTGCTCAAGCCCGGTGAAGTCGGCGTGGGGCATCTTCGTGCGGAGCTCTTCGAGCCCCTTGTCGGTGATCTGGCCGTTCTGCACGAAATCGGGGTTCTGCGAGACGTTGTCGGGGAACAGCTCGCCCTGCTGGATCTTGAAGCCGAACTCTTGCTCGAGCTTGAAGACGATGTCGAGGAAGTCGATCGACTCTGCCCCGAGATCGCCCGTGAGTGTGGCGTTTGGTGTGACCTCGTCCTCATCGACCGCGAGTGCGTCAACAAGAACAGTCTGGACCTTTTCGAAGATGTCGTCGGTGGTCATTGCGCGTGCGAAGCCCCGTGTGAAGGTCATGGCGTGCCGATGCTGGAGTGCGGGCACGCGTGTGAGGTCCTGCTGCTTGATGCCGCGGGCTCATACCCTCGGTTGCGGACCAGAGGGGATGGTATCCGCCACCGCGGCGTGTGTCTTGTGACGGGCGCAAGCCCGCGGACCATCAGGCCGGTGCCGGGCGAACGGCTCGAAGCACGAGCCGGCCCTGTGCGGCCGTCTTGGGCTCCGCCCCTGCCACCGTGACCTCCGCAACGAGCTTGAAATCCGGCTCGGCCGGCTTTCGACGGGTCACCGACACTCGGAGCGTCGAGCCGGGCGGCACCATCGCGCCGTACTTCAGGGCCCGGGCCGAGCCGAGCACCGCCCGGCGGGCGTCGAGTCCGTCGATCGGGTGCCGACGCAGGTGCTCCCGGCATGCCTGCACGCCCGCCTCGAGCATGAACACGCCCGGCAGAATCGGGAAGCCCGGGAAGTGATCGCCCAGGTACTCCTCGGCTGCGGAGACGTTCTTGATCGCGACGAGCTGCGCGGGGTCGTGCTCAAGCACGCGGTCGATGAGTGTGAATCGCATGGCACGAGGATAGGTGGACGCGAGCAGCGTCGGGCCGGTGATACGCTTGCGGTGTGGCGACGATTGTCGATCAGGCGGTGTGCATCCGACACTGGGATTGGTCGGAGACCAGCCAGACGGTGTCGCTGCTGACGCGCGAGCACGGCGTCGTCCGCGGGCTCGCGAAGGGTTCACGCCGGGAGCGCGGCGCGTTCAGCGGCGGCATCGAGCTGGCAACCCGAGGCGAGCTTGTCGCGATCCTGAAGAACACCGACGCGCTCTCAACGCTGACCTCGTGGGAGCTAAGCTCGTTGCACGCGGGGCTCCGCCGATCGCTCAATGCGTACAACGCGGGCATGTACCTCATCGACCTGGTCTTCCACGCGGTGACCGACCGCGATCCGCACCCCGAGCTCTTCGACGCGCTGTGCCGAGGGCTCGAGGCGCTGGGCGCCGACGACGCGGCGGTGGAGCGTGCGGTGCTTGGTTTCCAGTGGGCGATGCTCAGCGAGACGGGCTATCGGCCCGACCTTGACATCCCGGGCACACGGGATGTGGTGCGGTTTCGCCCGGAACTCGGTCGGTTCTCGGCCGATGATCAGAGCGGGTGGCGCGTCCGCGGCGCAACGGTCGAGTTGCTTGCGTCGCTCGACGGTGGCGGGGCAGGTTCGGCCGGGGTTGAGGCTGTCGCGAGGGCGAATCGCCTGCTGGCGGCCTACATCCGGCACGTTCTCGGACGTGAGCCGCCAACCATGCGCGTCTATTGGGGTGGCGATCCGCTCTCCCCTGCGCGGGCAGCGGGCGGTCCGAAGGGCCACGAGCGGTAGGAACGGACGAATTCGCACGGTCTGACCCCAAATCCATGCGGGTTGGGTGCATCGCGTGGGCTGATCGGTCGATATCTCAGCGAGCCTCGCCATTGGGCGGGTGCAGCTTGATCCGACCGGAGCCACTTCGGACCCGTGCATGAACACGCAATTGCTTGAAGACATCCTGAGCTGCCCGTCGCTGCCCTCGCTGCCCGCTGTCGCCCTGCGCGTCATCGAGCTCACCGGCGACGAGGACGTCTCGATGGACGAGCTCGCGAGCACGATCCAGAACGACCAGGCGCTCGCCTCGAAGGTGTTGCGCACTGTCAACTCATCGTTCTACGGCCTGCGCCAGCGCTGCGGCACCATCCGCAAGGCGATCGGCATGCTTGGGCTCGGGCCGGTCAAATCGCTCACACTCGGCTTCAGCCTGGTGAGTTCCTTCGAAGCGAACAAAGACGAGGGCTTCGACTACGAGGGATATTGGCGGCGCGGGCTGTTCTGCTCGGTCGCGGCACAGAAGTTCGCCCAGGAAATCAAGCTCGACGATCCCGACGCGGTCTTCCTCGCCGGCCTGCTTCAAGACGTCGGCATCATGGCGATCTTCCAGGTCGTCAAGGACGATTACATCGCGATGATGGAAGAGGCGGGCGGTGACCACCGCGTCCTCAGCCGACTCGAGGTCGAGCGACTCGAGCTGACGCACGCCGACATCGGCTCGATGCTCTGCAAGCGCTGGCGACTGCCCGACGAGTTGGTGCTGCCTGTGAAGTTCCACGAGCGCCCGACAGCCGCCCCGATGAACGTGCGCGACACCGCCCGCCTGCTCGGCATCGGCAACATCGTCCACGACATCATGACCCTCGAAGACACCGGCGAGGCGCTCAAGACGCTCTACCGCCGGGCGGATGAGTGGTTCTCGATCTCGGCCGACCGGGTGCAGGAGCTTGTCGCGGAGATCGGCGAGGACACCAAGCAGATGGCGTCGCTCTTCCAGCTGAGCATCGGCGAGAACAAGAGCGCCGACGACGTGCTCGCCGAGGCAAACGACCGCATGGTTGAGCTGTCGCAGAACGAAAGCCTCGCCCCAGCCGGGAACGTCGACGGCATCGGTGCACTCCTGCTCGATGATGAAAAGACCGACCCCCTCACCGGCGCGCTTAACATGAAGGGCTTCGAAGAGGCCCTCGTCAGCGGGTGGTCGGCGGTTGGTGCCAGCGGCGAGCCGTTGACGCTCATCATTACCGGCATCGACTCGTACAAGGGCATCGCCAGCTCGCTCGAGATTCTCGATCGCGACACGATCGCGCTCGGCGTCTCGACCCAGCTCCGCAAGCACTTCGAGGCGTTCGGCGGCCTCGTCGCCCGCCTCGACGAGAGCCGATTCGCCGTGGTCATGTCGGGCACCGAGCAGCACCCCGCGGTGCGCGCGGCCGATGACTATCGGGCGAATGTCGCCCGTGCGAGCACCACGTGGTCGGGCAAGCTGCCCGAGGGCGGCGTGCACGTGAGCGTCGGCATCGTGACCGCCGAGACCGGCTCGCCGATTGCGAGCCATAAGGACATGCTCACCGGCGCGCTGCGAGGCCTCGCCGCGTCACAGACCGCGGGCGGTAACTGCGTGCGCACGTTCGTCCCCAAGGCCGCGGCTTAGGCGGGCTTGAGCGTCCCGAGCGTCGGGCTCACATGAATCGGAAACGCCTCAAGCACCTCGGCAACGTCGCCGAGCGTGACCGCGTTGATGCGTTCGAGCTCGACCTCGAGCGGTGTGTGCTCGCCGAGGTAGGCCCACTGTCGGCCGATGCGTTGCATGCGGTCGTAGGGCCGCTCGCCGCCGATCGTCATCGAGGTCGCGAACCGTGAACGAAGCCTGGCGAGGTCGTCATCGGTGACGTTCGCCACGAGCGACTCGGCTTCTGCGAGCATCGTGTCGCGGACGCGGTCGATCGAGTCGGGATCCGCGGCTGCAAACAGGTAGAACAGCCCCGCCTTGTCGCTCGGGGCGAAGGCGGCCTGCGCTTCCTCGGCGAGGCCGGTCTCGACGAGTGCCCAATGCAGGCGGGAGTTGTCGGGTCCGCCGAGCAGCTGCGCTGCGAGCGTCGCGGCGTACCGGCGCGGGTCGTCCGCAGCCGGGCCGGGCGCCATCGCGAGCAGGTATCCACGGGCGACCGAGTCGTCGGTGAGTTCGAGGCGTTTGCCGGTCGCCCCGGGGTTGCCGTGCTTGCGTGTCGTGCCGGTGCGCTGCCACGGGCCGCACAGCGTTGAGGCTTCTGCAACGAGGGCATCGAAGTCGAGGTTGCCAGCCGCGGCGAGGATCGTGTTGTCGGCCGAGTAGCGATCGTCGAAGTACGCCTGCATCTGGTCGCGCGTGAGGTCGGTGATCGTCTCGTCGGTGCCGAGCACGCGGTGCCCGAGCGGATGGCCGGCGTAATGCTCCTCGGCGAGCCGCTCGTAGAGCACCCAGAAGGGCTGGTCTTTGTACATCGCGATCTCTTCGAGGATCACGCCCTTTTCAACGTCGAAGTCGGCTTGCCGCAGGGCTGGCCGCATCATGTCGGCGAGCAGTTCGAGGCACGCGGGCGCTTTGTCCGGAATGATCTGCGCGTAGAAGCACGTGATCTCGCTGGACGTGTACGCGTTGTTCCGCGCGCCGAGCTCGTCGAAGCCGCGGTTGATGTCCTCGGCCGACCGCTTGTCGGTGCCCTTGAACATCATGTGCTCGAGGAAGTGCGAGACGCCCATGACGGGCGAGTCCTCGTCACGGGCTCCCGTGCGGACGAAGAAGCCGACCGCCGAGGAGTGCGCGTCGGGATCGGTCTCGGCGATGATGGTCAGGCCGTTGTCGAGTGTCGCGTGCTGGAATGAAACTGTCATGGCGCGAGTGTAGTGGGTGCGATCGCTTCGGCGAGCGACCGTGTCACGGCCTCCGGATCATCACTCCCGCACACGACGCTGCTCACGGCGATGCCCCGGCACCCGAGCATCGCGAGGTCGTGGGCTCGCGCCGTGTCGATGCCGCCGATCGCGAGGTGCGGCACATCTGCGAGTGCTGGATCCGCGAGGATCGCTTCGAGCAGTGGAGGGCCGGCGAGCGAGCCGTCGGTCCGGCCGCCCGGGTTGGGCTTGGTTGCGGTGGCGAACATCGGGCCGATGCCGATGCCGTCGGCCCCGCCCGCGAACGCGGCGTGGGCCTGCGCCGTCGTGGTGCAGCTCACGCCAATGAGCAACTGTCCGCCGGCGATCGCCCGGGCCCGGTGGGGCGGGAGGTCGGCCTGCCCCAGGTGCACGCCGTGCGCGCCCGCTGCGAGGGCAACATCGAGGCGGTCGTTGACCACCACCGATGCTCCGTGCGGCGCTGCGAGGCTAAGGAGTACCTGCGTTCGATCGATCAGGTCTGCGCCGTCGAGTGATTTCTCGCGGAGCTGCACGCAGTCCGCGCCGCCTCGCAGTGCGGCAGCCGCGACCTCGGGCCACGGCCGCGTGCAGAGCGACTCGGTGATGAGCACGCAGAGGCGCCACTGCCTCGCCACATGGGGCCGGGTCGCGAGGAGCGTGAGTTTCTCGATGTCGTACGCCGCGTAGCGGATCGCCTCGGCACGTCGCGCGTGACTCGCGCCATCCGGCAGGAGCTTGGCGTGTTCTTCGATGGATCGCAGCGCTTCGGTCAGTCGGCGGGCCGCGGCGGTCGCGACGGCAGCGATCGACGCCCGCTCGTCCTCCCGCTCTGTCGAGATCGATGTCCCCACGTCGCCCGGGGTGTCGCGGGCCGACGCCCGCGCGACCGGGTCGATCGACTCGGCGAGTGAGCCTAGGTCGTGCCTGATCGCTTTGAGCTTGCTCGAAAGACTAACGCTGTTGAGCGTGAATCGGGCGATGTCCTCGAGTGTGCGGAGGGCCTCGCTCGCTCGGTTGAGGTTCGCGTCGATGGCTCGGAGTGCGGATGACGGGGCAGCCATAGCCGGACGATACGCACCCGCAGTGGACGCGCACGCCGCGCGGCACGCGTCGCGCCGGTAGCATGCCCGCCATATGGCACCAACATCCAACGGCACCACTCTCCGATCCGCACCCGCACCCCTGCCCGCCGGGGTCTCGGCGCTCGCGGAGGACTGCGTGCTCGTCATCTTCGGTGCTAGTGGCGACCTGACCCACCGGAAGCTCATCCCCGCGATGGTCGAGCTCGAATGGCGCGACGAGCTGCCCAAGGGCCTGCGCGTGCTGGGCGTCTCGCGGACGAGGATGACGGATCGGGAGTTCCGCGACTCGCTCCGTGAGCGGATGGATGAGGTCGACGCCGAGGCGTGGGATAAGTTTTCCCAAAGGCTCCACTACCACGCGGGCGACGCGGCTCAGGCCGAGGCGTACTCCGGGATGCTCGAACGCATCACCGAACTGGGCGAGCAGGCCGGCATCATGCGTGCCGGCGGCAAGCCCAACGTGCTGATGTACCTCAGCGTCGGTCCCCAGCTCTACGAGCCGATCGTCGAGCAGATCGGCCAGTCGGGCCTCGTGCAAGAAGGAAAGCGCTGGTGCAGCATCGATGCCGAGGCGATGAGTTGGCAGCGGGTTATCGTCGAGAAGCCCTTCGGCCAAGACCTCGCCAGCGCACACCGGCTCAACCAAGCGCTCGGGCGGGTCTTCGAGGAAGACGCGATCTATCGCATCGACCACTACCTGGCGAAGGAACTGGTCCAGAACGTGCTGGTGATGCGGTTCGGCAACGCGCTCTTCGAGCCCTTGTGGAACCGGCAGTACGTGGACAGCGTGCAGGTGACCGCGGCCGAGACGCTTGGCGTGGGCAGCCGGGCGGCGAGTTTTTACGACAGCGCCGGTGCGCTGCGTGACATGATCCAGAGCCACCTGCTGCAGGTGCTCGCGCTCGTGGCGATGGAGCCGCCCTCGCGGTACGAGGCCGACGCGATCATGCGCGAGAAGATCAAAGTCTCGAACGCGATAAGCGTCTGGACGGAGGAAGAAGCGGCCCGCCAGGGCGTGTTCGGCCGATACGCGCCAGGGCCCGATGCCCCGGCCTACATCGAGGAGCCGGGCGTCGACGTGGAACGGCGGACGGAGACCTTCGCGGCGATCCGCCTCGAGATCGACAACTGGCGCTGGGCGGGCGTCCCCTTCTACCTACGCAGCGGCAAGCGGCTCGCCGAGAAGCGCACCGAGATCGTGGTGCGCTTCAAACCCGCGCCGACGGATCTCTTCGCGGGCATGGGCTTGGGCATCGACGAGCAGCCGCCCAACCGCATGGTCATCACGATCGCGCCGAGCGAGAGCATCAAGGTCCGCCTGCTCGGCAAGGTGCCGGGCCCGAAGCTGCGCGTCGACTGGACCGAGATGGACCTGGACTACCGCGAGCGCTTCGGCGGCGAGGAGGTCGAGGCGTACGGCCCGCTGCTGCTCGACGCGATGCGCGGCGACCGCACGCTCTACAAGCACCGCGACGAGGTCGAGACCGGCTGGCGAATCTGCGAGCCGTTTTTGACCAGCCCGTCGCTGCGTCGCAGCATTGAGACCTATGCGCCCGGCAGTTGGGGGCCGCGGGCTGCCGACGAGCTGCTCGCCCGCGACGGCCGGCGCTGGCACAACGGCGGCGAGGACGACTAGAAGCCCGCTCCAGCGCGCCTATGGATGCACCCGTGAATCCCTACACACTCGAGCACCGTCCGAATCCCCCAGCCCTGCCCGGCACGGTGTTCATCCGCCCCGATGTCGACGGCGTGGTCGCCGCGATCGCGACCGACCTGCTCTTCCAAGCGCACGCCTGCGTGCGTGAGTTCGGTGATTTCCATCTGGCTCTTTCGGGCGGCTCGACGCCCGAGGCGCTGTACCGCCGCCTGATGTACGACCCGCAGTACCGCGAGCTTCCCTGGTCCCGGACGCATATCTGGATCGTCGACGAGCGGGCAGTGCCGCACGACCACGAGAAGAGCAACATCCGAATGATCCGCGGCTGGATCGGCGACCACGCGGACATCCCGCGGAGCCAGGTCCACGCGATGTGCCCGGTCGGTGAAAACGGCGAGCAGGACCCCCGCGCAGCACGCGACTACGAGCGTGAGCTCCAAGAACATCTCGGCTGGCGGGAGCAGGGGCACGACCGCCTCGCCTTCACGCTGCTCGGCATGGGTGGCGATTGCCACACCGCGAGCCTGTTCCCGAGGTCCGAAGCCCAGCGCGAGGGCAAGTCGCTCGTCGCGTGGAACCGCGGGCCGACCGTGGTGCCGCCGGATCGGCTGACGATGACGTATCCACTGATCAACGCGTCGCGCTGCGTTGGCGTGATGGTGACGGGCGAGGGCAAGCGCGAGGCGATCGCGCGTGTCGAGCGTGCGCACGGTGGCGGCGGCGAGGGCACGGCCGACGTTCCCATCCTGGGCGTGGGCCCACTCGCGGGCGAGATGCGTTGGTATCTCGACTTCGCGGCCTGTCCGGAGTCCTGATGCCCAGCGTCGAACCGAATCCTCGCGTCACGTTCAAAATCCGCCACCAGGGCGATGGCTTTCTCGTCGTCGAGAAGCCCTCGCGCGTGGTGACCCAGCCGGGCGTTGGGCACGAGCACGACACGCTGCTGAATGGTCTGTTTGCCTTGCATGGCAACGAGCTGCAACGGCTCGGCGCTGCGCGCGGCTTCGGGCTCTTGCACCGGCTGGACAAGGAAACCAGCGGCCTGGTCATTGTTGCCCTGCGTATTGACGCGTACGACCAGCTCCGTGCGCAGTTCGAGGCGCGCTCTCTCCGCAAGTACTACTGGGCGGTCGTGCGCGGCACGCCCAAGCGCGAGCAGGGCGTGATGCGGCTCTCGATCGACGAGGTCACCAAACGCGCAAGCCGATACACCTCGACCAAGACCTCTCGCATCAGTAAGGTCGGCAAGCCTGCGCTGACAGCATGGCGCGTGCTGGCGTCGTCGATCTCGGCGAGCCTCGTCGAAGCAAGGCCCGTCACGGGCCGGCTGCACCAGGTGCGCGTGCACATGGAAGCGATGGGCTGCCCGATCTTGGGCGACGACACCTACGCGCCCAAGGCGGTCGCGGCAGCGGCGCCTCGGCTTGCGCTTCATGCGCACAGATTGGTCTTCAAAGCGCCGGGCGGCGCGGCGGTCGATGTGTCATCGACGTGGCCGCGTGATCTGCGCGGCGTGCTGACGCGCTGCGAGTTGCCGCGCCCCGATGGGCATGGCGAGACCGGCACGGCCTCAGAGGACGGCGGCCATGAGCTCGGCGGCGATGCCGTCGGCCAAGAGCATGCCTGATTCGGTGAGGATCCATCGGTCAGCCCGAGGCTCGAGATGGCCGTGGTTGGTGTGATTCGCCACAACGCGTGAGAGTGCGGCGGGCGTCTGGATGTCGATCGCGCATGCAGCATCGAGAATCACAGCCGAATCAAGCCCCTCGGCGAGCCGGAGCCCGGTCATGATGCGCTCGGTGAGCGCGCGTGTGGCGTCGGGTGGCTCGTGGTCGGTGATCGGCCCGTGGCCTGCCGGCGAGGTGGTGTTCAGGTAGGTGTCAAGACGGGGCGTGTTTTTCCAGCGATGGCCTTGGTAATGACCCGACGCTGAGGGACCTGCTGCGAGCCACTGACTTTGACGCCAGTACGCGAGGTTGTGCCGGCACTCCTCGCCGGAGCGGGCGTAGTTGGAGACCTCGTACCGAACGAGCCCGGCGCTGGCTGTGCGCGACGCGGCGAGCTCGAACATCGCGATCTCGGTGTCTTCATCGGTGGGCTCAAATTCGCCCTTGCCGAGGCGCACGGTCATCGCGGTGTTGGGCTCGAAGGTCAGGTTGTACGCCGACAGATGGCTCGGCCCGAGCGCGAGCGCAGCCGTCAGGTCCTCATCCCAGTCGCTGAGCGTTTGGCCCGGGATCGCGTAGATCAGATCGAGAGAGACGCGGTCGATGCCGGCCCGGCGGGCGAGGTCGATCGCGGCTGGCACCGAGGCGGGGTCGTGCCAGCGTTCGAGGGTCTTGAGGTGAGATGGATTGAAGGATTGTGCGCCGATCGAAAGACGATTCACGCTGCCCGCGACAAGCACATCGAAGAGGTCGGCGCGGGCGGTCTCCGGATTGCACTCCAGGGTGAACTCGGTGGCCCGCGAGATGTCGAAGCGTTCGTGCAGCGTTGCGAGCAGCTGTTGCCAGAGGTCTGTGCGGAGGAGCGTGGGCGTGCCGCCGCCGACGAAGATGGTGTCGAGCGGGCCCGCGGCCGGGGCGATCGCTTCGAGTTCGCGGCAGAGCCGATCGGTAAACACGCCCTGGCGATCCCTCGAGTCGACGATCGAGTAAAAGTCGCAGTAATGGCACTTGTGGAAGCAGAAGGGGATGTGGATGTAGAGCGACCGGGCAAGCGGCGGCGTGTTTGTGCTTTGCTTGGTGTTGCCGTAAATCAGCTCGCTTGTGATCGCGGCAGCGCCGGCAGGGATTGATTGCGGCAGTTGGGGCAGGGCGGTAGTGTGCGTGTCTCGGTGTGACGAGCCCGGGGGTGTGTGCGGCGTGGTCATGGGTCGGATTCGAGCAATCGGATTCGCTCGCAAGGCCGGGGCCGCGAGGGCTGGATGTGCCCATGGACATGCGGGCGAGGGCTCGCGGAGGGCGTGAACCGTGACGAAGGGTATGGCCGCCGTGGAATCGCTTCTTGTGCTCGTTCGCCAGGATGGGCGGACGCAGGACGTGCCGCTCTCGAAGGACCGACAGATTGTCGGCCGGCATACCGACTGCCAGATCCGCGTGCCGATCGCGGCGGTCAGTCGGCACCACTGCGAGATCGCGGTGCACGAGAGCTCGGTGACGATCCGCGATCTCGGGTCGAGCAACGGCACGTTCGTCAACGGCGTGAAGATCGAAGAAGAAACCCCGCTCTCGCCGGGCGACGTGCTGCTCATCGGGACTCTTGTTTTCGTGGTGCGGATCGGGGGCGAGCCGGCGACGGTCGATGCCGAGGCCGCGGAGCGCATGAGCAAGCCGAAGACGGGCCCCGCCTCGGCCGCGGCTGCGGCGGGCATGGACAACAGCTCATCGGCGTCGGGCTTGCTGAGCGATCTGAACATCGATCCCGACGGCAGCAGCGTCGGCGACTTCGATTTCGAGGACCTGCTCAGCGACGAGGATGACGACGACCAGCCGACGCTCTGATTGCGTGTCGGGGCGTCGGCTCAGCCAGCCTTCTTGGCGTCCTTGTCGGTGCCCGGGCTTTGCGGAATGCGGATAGATGTCGAGCAGGTTCGGCACCGGACAGTCTTGCCGCGCGCCGAGGTCGGCACAGCAAGCACCTTCCGGCACGTCAGGTTGGGGCACATAATTCGGACAACGTCTTTGGCCATTGCGAACACAACTCCCGTGGGCAACGTCGCATCGGCTCAGAGCGGGTGCTGCTTGATCCGTGCCTGTTGGAACTCTGGTCGCCGCGTGTATCTCGGCGGCTCGGCCCCGCGGCGATGGTCCGGGAACATGCCTTGATCTAGGCTTGCCCGCCCGGTTCACGCGGCCCGCTTTGGCGGCGGGCTCGTCTTGCGGGCACCTCAGGAGATCGCATGGTCCGACCGAGTGACAAGGCGTGCACGGCAGTTGTGGGGCTGCAGTGGGGCGACGAGGGCAAGGGCAAGGTCGTCGATCTGCTCGCGGCCGAGCATGACGCGGTGGTCCGATACAACGGCGGCGCCAACGCGGGGCACTCGCTCGTGGTCAACGGCGAGCGGTTCGCGGTCCATTTGGTGCCGTCGGGCATCCTCTACAACGGCAAGCTGAGTGTCATCGGCAACGGCGTCGTGGTCGACGCGGGCAAGCTGATCGAAGAGATCGACGGTCTTCGCGAGCGGGGCATCTCGTGCGAGGGGCTGGTCGTCTCCGATCGTGCGCACGTCGTCATGCCCTATCACAAGGCCGAGGATGCGCTGCGTGAGGAGTTGCTCAAGGAGGCGGCAGAGGTCCACAGCGGTGCGCTCGAGCGCGCGGGCAATCTGGGCGAGATCGGCACAACCCGGCGTGGCATCGGGCCGGCGTACGCCGACAAGGCGCGGCGGGCGACTGCTGTGCGCATGGGCGACATGCTCCGCCCGGACGTGCTGCGGGAGAAGATCGGGCTCGCATGCCGGATCAACAACGCGCTCTTCCGCGAGTTGACCGGCGAGGCCGACCGGTTCGATGCCGCGGAACTCACGGACCAGGTCCGTGCACACGGCGAGCGGCTCGCCGATTCGATCGAGGACACGACGTACCTGCTCAACGACCGGGTCGCCGACGGCGGCAGGCTGCTCTTCGAGGGCGCGAACGCGACGCTGCTCGATGTCGACCATGGGACCTACCCGTTCGTCACGAGCTCGAGCACCACGGCGCTTGGCATCGGCCCGGGCACGGGCGTGCCCGAGACGCATCTGGGCCGGGTGCTCGGGGTGGTCAAGGCCTACCAGACGCGCGTCGGCGCAGGGCCCATGCCGACGGAGCTCTTCGATGGCGTCGCGGATCGCATCCGCGATCGCGGGCGCGAGTTTGGCACGACCACGGGCAGGCCTCGCCGGTGCGGTTGGCTCGACGCGGTCGCGACGCGGTACTCGGCGATGATCAACGGCACGACCGGCATCTGCCTGATGCTGCTCGATGTCCTTGCCGGATTCGACGAGCTCAAGGTGTGCGTGGGCCATCGGTACGCCGCCGGCGTCACGGACCGATTCCGGCCCGATAGCTCTGATCTTGCGGTTGCCGAGCCCGTGTACGAGACGCTGCCGGGCTTTGGCGATGAGATCACCGAAGCCCGGTCGTGGGACGACCTCCCGGAGAACGCCCGCGGCTATGTTGAGTTCGTCGAGCGTGCGGTTGGCGTGCCGGTCGACTTCGTGAGCGTCGGTCCGGACCGTGCACAGACGATCCGACGGTCGCAGCACGCGGGCGTGGCGTCGTGATCGTGGTTGGGGCGTGGGAGGCGACGCGATGAGCGCGATTGATGCGAGTGTGCTCGGCCCGTGGGCCGGCGACAACGCTGCGATCGCAGCGTTGGCGCGCATGCGTGAGGTGCATCCGGATGCGGACCCAGTCGCGCACATTCCTGATGTGCATCCGGCGCGGGTGCCGAGGCACATCGCGTTCATCATGGACGGCAACGGCCGATGGGCGGAGCAGCGCGGGTTCCCTCGGCTGTTCGGGCATCGCAACGGCGCGAGTGCTGTGCGTGAGACCGTGATCGCGTCGGGTGAGCTTGGCATCGAGCAGGTGACGCTGTATTCCTTTTCGACGGAGAACTGGCGGCGGCCGAGCGATGAGATCAAGGCGCTGTGGGAGCTGTGCGTGATGTATTGCGACGGCGAGCGCGAGGCGCTCGTGCGCGAGAACATCCGCTTGCGCGTGATCGGCCGGACGGGCGAGCTGCCCGAGGATGTGCGCCACGCGATCGATCGCGTGGAAGAAGCGACCTCGGTGTGCAAGGGGCCGACGCTTTGCCTGGCGCTGAACTACGGCAGTCGGCACGAGATCGTTGACGCGACGCGTGCGCTCGCCCGTCGCGTCGCGTCGGGCGAGTTATCGCCGGAGGACATCGATGAGGACGCGATCGAGGCATCGCTCTACACCGCGGGCATGCCCGAGCCCGACCTGCTCGTGCGCACGGCCGGTGAGATGCGCCTGAGCAACTACCTGCTCTGGCAATTGAGCTACGCGGAAATCTACGTGACCGACACGCTATGGCCCGACTTCGGCCGCGCGGCGCTGCACGAGGCGGTGCGGGCGTATGCGGCTCGCGAGCGGCGGTTCGGCGGTCTTGCTTCGGTCGCTCGCTCAAGCGGTGATGCGGCTGGCGGCGAGGCGGAGGGCTCGGCGTGCTGAAGCAGCGTCTGACGCTCGGACCGATTCTGATTGTGTTCTTGCTCGGTGTTGCGTTCGGTGACGAGTGGCTCGATCGGCAGTCGGCGCCATCTTGGATTGGGCGCGAGACGTGGCCTCCGGGCGTGCTGGTGTTTCTGCTCTCGGTGACGCTGGCGATTCTGGGCACGCGTGAGCTGGCGCGGATTCTTGCCGACAAGGGCATCGAGGCGTCGCGCCGTGCGATGGGGACCAGCGCGGTGCTCGGGCTCATGGTCATGGCGCTCACGCCGGGCGATTGGGATGGACCGGCGGGCGTGGCGATCGTGGCGGGCGCGAGCGCGTTTGTGCTTGTTGCGTCGCTGGTCTTTTACTCGCGCGGGCGAACGGTCGAGGGCGTGGTTGCCGCGACCGGGGGCACGCTCTGGGCGTTCGTGTACCTCGGTTTGATGCTCGGTGCTGTCGTGTTGATTCGACGCGAGCACAGCGTGTGGGTGCTGCTGTGGGTCGTGCTGGTAACCAAGTCGTGCGACATCGGGGCATACTTCACGGGCAAGTCGATCGGTCGGCACAAGCTGATCCCGTGGCTGAGCCCGGGCAAGACGTGGGAGGGGCTAATCGGCGGCGTGGTGTTTTCGGGCGCTGTCGGCGCGATCGGTGTCGGGCTGATCGGACGACTGGACGGCGTGCCCGAGGTGCCGTGGTGGAGCGGGCTCATTGTCGGCGTGCTGCTCGGGCTTGCGGGGCAGGCGGGCGACCTGATCGCGAGCTTGCTCAAACGCGATGCGGGCCGCAAAGACTCGGGGGGGCTGCTGCCCGGGTTTGGTGGCGTGCTCGATGTGATCGACTCGCCCTTGGTTGCGATGCCGGTGGCGTACGCGTGGTTGGTGTTGGTCGCGTAGTGGTGCTCGTGGTTTTCTGGACCGGTGCTTGTTTGTGTTCGGGATGGGTCGAATTGCTGGTCCGCGCGCGTCGGGCTGCTAGACTTCGGACATCCACCTCTGGAGGACTCGATGGATCCAACGGCGAAGCTGCTCCGCGTCTTTCTTGTTGACCGCCAACTTCGAGGCTTGACCAGCCGCCTCCGCGCGGCCGAGCGATTCGCCCAAGAGCAAGAGCGCCAGCTCGAGGCGATCGCGAGCAAGCGATCACTCATCGAGGGCCAGCTCCGCCAAGCGAAGGCGACGTCGGGGAACAACGACGTCGAGATCAAGGATCTTGACGAGAAGCTCGCGGACCACCGCGAGCGGATGAACACCGCCCAGACCAACAAGGAATATCAGGCGCTGCTCACCGAGGTGAACACGCTGAAGTCCCGCCGAGATGTGGTTGAGGAAGAGTCGCTGGCTCTGCTCGCGAGCGCTGACGATCTGCAAGCGCAGCTCGACGCGCTCGAAGCGCAGCGGGCCGAGCGGAATGCGATGCTCACAGGCGCGAAGAAGCAGAGCGAGGAGCGGCAGGCCGAGGTCAAGGGCCGCGTTGACGAGCTGACCGCCGAGCGCGAGCAGCTTGTTCCCGAGGTGCCCAAGGACGCGATGGCGAGGTACGAAGAGCGGTGGAACCGCTTCGGCGAGGCCGAGGAAGTGATGGCGTGCGTCGAGGAGCAGGACCGCCGGCGCGGCGAGTACACCTGCGGCTCGTGCATGATGAGCGTGCCGATCGAGACGGTCAGTGCGCTGCTCAGCCACGGCGGTATCACGGGCTGCGTTTCGTGCGGCGTGATTCTCTATGTCGAGACCGAACTGCAAGAGGCGCTTCGCGAGAAGGCTGCGAAGGCCGCGGCCAAGGCCGGCCGGTAAGCGAGAGCATTAGACGAGGTTGTCGGTCGCGGTGAACGGCACGCCGATGTGCTCGCACGCGACGCGTGTGACCATTCGGCCTCGGCGGGTGCGTGACAGGAAGCCGATTTGCAACAGGTAGGGCTCGACCACGTCTTCGAGCGTGCCGTTGTCTTCGTTCATGGTCGCGGCGACTGTTTCGAGGCCCACCGGACCGCCGGCGTAGGTCGTGGCGATGGCGGTGAGGTAGGTGCGGTCGAGCTCGTCGAGCCCGAGGTGGTCGACGCCTTCGAGGCGGAGGGCGGCGTCGACGATGTCGGCGTCGAGCGAGCCGCCGGCGCGGACCTGCGCAAAGTCTCGCACGCGGCGGAGCAGGCGGTTTGCGATGCGCGGCGTGCCTCGCGAGCGGGCGGCGACGGCCGCGAGGGCGTCTCGGTTCGCCGCTTCACGTCCCAGCAGCGACGCCGACCTCGCGAGGATCGAAAGCAGATCGGGCTCGTCGTAGTAGCGGAGGTGGTGCGTAAGCCCGAACCGCGAGCGGAGGGGGGCGCTGAGCAGGCCCGCGCGTGTGGTGGCGCCGATGAGCGTGAAGGGCTTGCAGCGGATCTGGACGGTGCGGGCGTTGAGCCCGGCGTCGATGCAGACGTCGATCTTGAAGTCTTCCATCGCGGGGTAGATGAACTCCTCGACCGCGACGGGCAGGCGGTGGATCTCGTCGATGAAGAGCACGTCGCCCTCGCCGAGGCGGGTGAGTGCGGCGACGAGGTCGGTACCCTTGGCGAGGGCCGGGCCGCTGGTCGTGGCAAGGGTGGTGCCCATCTCTGCGGCGACGACGTGTGCGAGGGTGGTCTTGCCGAGTCCGGGCGGGCCGTGGAGGAGCAGGTGCTCGAGGGGCTCGCTGCGTTCTTTGTGCGCGCGGACCGCGATGCGGAGACGCTCGATCAGCTCGCGCTGGCCGATGTACTCGTCGATGGTGCGTGGGCGGAGGGCCCAGCCCTGCGACTCGTCGATGGGCTCGCTCGCGGCGGCGGAGATGACTCGTTCGGTTGCCATATGTGAGGAGTCTACTCGGCGTTCGGAGCTTGAACGGTTGAGTTTCGCCGAGATGTGCTTGGCGGTGCCTCGGGCGGCACACGCGACCTAGTTCATGGGCAGGTTCTTGTCGCGCCAGAGGGTTGCGAGGCGGTCGAGCGTGGTGGGGGCCCAGACCCGGCCGTCGGGGAGGATCGTCTGGACGTGCTCGCCGTTGGTGCGGTACAGGGCGACCTGGGGGTCGGCGTCTTCGGCGATCTTGGTTTCGAGTTGCCAGAGCGACGCGGTGCGTTCTGTGAGCGAGTCCGAGCGGAAGGTGATGGTTTGGAGGGCGGGTTGGTAGGCGTAGAAGCCGTAGTCCAGCGGGACGCCCGCGCGGAGCATGAGGTCGGGCAGGAGGTAGGCTTCGAGGCGCGACACGTAGCCCTCGCCCTCGATCAGCGGCTTGACGGCTTGGGGTGCGGCGCCCGACTGGCTGACAGCGATCGTCATCGATCGGCCGGTGCGTGCGCCGGTCTCGTTCCACGACGATTTATCGCCCGTCGGCGACTCGACCACCATGTCGATACGCCATGCTTCTTGCTCACGATCGAGCGACATGAAAAAGACGGCGGACGAGTCGACGATGACCAGACCCGAGGGTCGCGCCGGGTCCCGGTTGAGCAGGCGGGTGTCCATGCGGAGCAGGTAGCCGGGGGCTTTTTCGTCGGTGTTGAAGCGGTCGGGTGTGCGTCTGGGGTCGAGCTCGCCGCGCTGGCCGATCCATGTGCGGATGCGGCGGTAGCCGGCTTCTGTTGCGTCTGTGTCGGCACCGGTCACTGCGGGTGCGAAGAGGCGTTCCCAGCGCTCGCGCATCGAGCCGTCGTCGTTGAGAACGACGGCTCGCATGTCGCTCTCGGTCACCAGGGCGCGCATGGCTTGGCCCGCGGCGATCGCGGCGGCGCGGCGCGTGGCGAGCTCGGTGGGGTCTTCGAGGCGCACCGTGCCGACCGATGTTTCGTACATCGGCTGCAGCGTCGCGAGGTTTTCGGGTGGGGCGATGAGCTCGATGACGAGGAAGCGTTGCGGGCCGTTCTGGAAGACGGTGTAGCCGTGGGCGGTGAGCGTGCCGTCCATCTCTGGTGCGGCGATATACGCGCGGCGCGCGGGTTGATTGGCGATTGTGAGGTTGAAG
>ERZ1740067.296-NODE-296-length-41165-cov-18.665653_pt1 | contig 41165 bp, 48 predicted proteins | sample MGYA00581736_ERZ1740067 | MGnify/ENA primary metagenome ERZ1740067 (study PRJEB43018, sample SAMN04849236) | marine metagenome | isolation source: floating plastic debris | place: Pacific Ocean | collected 2008-08-27 | study: EMG produced TPA metagenomics... | reverse complement strand
GCGCTTGTCGGGCATTCGCTGTGTGGCCACCCAGCTTAAACATGGCGATCGCCCCCCCAACACCGCCACGTTAACGGCCCTGGTGATGCAGCGCCTCGATGCCCTAGTGCTCCTCAGCGTCAGCGATCGCGGCTTTGAGCGGCGAGGGGGCGGCGCAACGGGCTATGTTTCCGCAGCCCACGTCGCCCACTTAATTTCCGACCGTGTTGATACGATCGACGACACTCCCCTTAGCAATAGGTCCGCCGCTTCGTCACAACAACCGGCGGAGACAGCAGTTGAAGAAGCTAACAGTCCCGTGACAGGCACCACAATTTTGTCGTCCTTGAGCCTGGATGAGCTAGACACCTGGGACTTTGTGGATTTTGTAGGGGGGTTGGAGGAAGAATTCCGCCGGGAGTTTGTGGCTCGCCAGGTGGAAGGGAACCGGGAGCAGGTATTGCTGGTGGGGATCCAAACGGACGAGGTGTCCAACCTGGAATTTAGCGAGCGCATGGAAGAGCTGGGGCGCTTGGTGGATACAGCGGGCGGCGATGTGATTGAAACGATATTGCAACGGCGATCGCGAGCCCATCCCCAAACGGTAATCGGCAGCGGCAAAGTGCAAGATTTAGCCCTAGCAGCTCAGCGGCTGGGAGCCAACCTAATTGTTTTTGATCGGGACCTATCTCCCGTGCAGGCGCGCAACGTGGAAACCGCCACGGGGGTCCGCGCCGTTGATCGCACCGAAGTCATTCTCGACATTTTTGCCCAGCGAGCCCGCTCCGGCGAAGGCAAACTTCAGGTGGAGTTGGCCCAACTTGAATATCAACTGCCACGCCTGGTGGGTCGAGGGCAAGCCATGTCCCGCCTAGGGGGCGGCATCGGCACCCGTGGACCAGGAGAAACAAAACTGGAAACGGAACGGCGAGCCATTCAGCGACGTATCGCCAAGCTACAGCGCGACGTTAATCAGCTCCAAGCCCACCGGAGCCGACTACGGGAACGTCGTCAAAAACAAGATTTGCCGGTGGTAGCCATTATTGGCTACACCAACGCGGGCAAGTCCACCTTAATTAACGCCCTTACCAATGCTGAAGCTTACGCAGCGGACCAGCTCTTCGCCACTTTGGACCCCACCACGCGACGCCTAACGGACATCGACCCCGTTACCCACAAACCGTTGCAAATTATACTGGTGGACACGGTAGGGTTTATCCAGAACCTACCACCGCCCTTGGTCGATGCCTTTCGCGCCACCTTAGAGGAAGTCACCGATGCAGACGCGCTGCTGCATGTGGTGGACTTATCCCATCCCGCTTGGGTGCATCAAATTGATGCGGTAAACGCAATTTTAGAGACCATGGACGTGGTTCCAGGTCCCAGTTTGCTGACCTTTAATAAAATTGACGCCGTGTCTAGTGACGCCCTTGACCAGGCGAAGATAGACTACCCCGAAGCTGCGTTTATTGCCGCTCGCGATCGCCTGGGTCTGAAAACGCTCCGTCAACGCCTATTAAACTTCACCCAACAAAACTAGACGCAGCGAAAAATAGCCATAATCACCCTTAACAACAGAGAAAACCACGCATACGGCAAATAGAATGTAGTGGCAATAAAATTCAACTTCGCATGTTTTTTAGGACCATTTATTTGCAACAATGGTCCTCATAATTATATTTAAAGCCCAGATCACCGCTCAATCACTTGGCGTTAAAAGCAGCACACAGGCAAAGTGAGCAAGCTTTGATCCACCCATATGTTTTTCACCCATATATCTATTTTCTGTATCTATTTTTATCCCTTCAACGATTAACGCCAGAAAAATAACCGCTGACAATTTAAATCGTCATCTCAAGTTCACCATTAAGTGTCTTCATTCTTGACTCTTTCTTCACGGTATTTCTGGATAGGTGCCAAGCGAGAAACCCAGAGTGCAAGCCTATCCATGTAGTGACCTTCTCCTAAAAACCCCACTCATTTTCACTCTCTCCTAGGCTGCACCATGAAACAAAGACCCAAAACGTCCATCAAGAACCTCATCAGCAAAAGAAAACTGAGGAACTGGATCACGATACTTTTAGTTATTGATGGATTGTTGTTACTACTGCAATCTCTGGCGCCAAAGATTTTGCCCTGGGGAGTAGCGCTCAACTCGATTTTTGCTTTAACAGTGGTCCTAATTGTTATTGACTTGGCGTTAAAAATCATCAATCACAGGAAGAAGCCATGGCAATTTTTGAGAAATCCATGGAACATTCTTGATATTGTCACCTTGCTGATTGTCATCGGCTTACCCGCCTATCGTTCACTGATTTTCGTGCGCTTTGGACGGGTTTTTAGTGGGTTAATTGGCGTTGGCAGCCGCAGCATCCTTAAAAGTGCATTCTTAGCCAAGAGCGCTGTACAGAAAACAGTTATGCAAGCTCAGGCTGAAGCCCAAAGTCGCTTTTGGGACTTGGCGTTGAAAGGTAGCAACGATGGACTGTGGGAGTGGGATCTAAGTGACAATACGTTCAAGCTGTCCCAGCGTTGGCGCGAGTTACATGGGTACGACTCCCATGAAATTGAAGACAGCTACGATGCGTGGCTAAATTGTATTTATCCAAGCGATCACCCCTCCGTATTAAAGGCGCTGAATAAACATCTCAGTGGTGAGCAATCCTTTTTCTCCATTGAATATCGCAGCCGACTAGCTAATGGAAGCTACGGCTGGTTTGCAGGGCGAGGTCTTGCTTTAAGAGATACCAACGGCGAACCACTAATCATGATCGGTTCGTCTTCTAATATTTCTGCTTTGCGCATAAGTAAGAAGAAGTTGGAGTATCGGGAAAAGATTATTCGCAACATTTTTGATAATGTCCCGTTGCTGTTGGCAGTCTATGAACAAGATGGAAAAATCAGCTTAGCCAATAAACTTTTTAAAGATACATTTGGCGATGAAGCATCTAAGCAAGACAATACAGAAATACAACTTCAGTCCCTCTCTAATTCGACCCATAATAAACAACAACTTTCCAAGATATTGCATCATGAAGAAGGTACATGGCGAGAAATTGAAGTCAAGACTGAATCAGGAAAATCTTTGGATTTAGCTTGGCTTAATTCTCAACTGGATAACCAAAGTACGATTTTGCTTGGGCAGGATTTAACGTACCGACACCGCGTTGAAAATGCACTGGCGCAAGAGCGGGAGTTTGCACAGGTCACCCTACGTTCTATTGGTGATGCAGTGATCACCATTGACCTAACCGGGAAGATTGAAACGCTGAATCCAGTAGCAGAGAAGCTCACAGGGTGGTCTCAGGAAGAGTCATGGCACCAGCCCCTTAATGAGGTGGTGAATTTATACAGCATCACAACGGAAGAGCGACGACCTTGCCTCATTGCGGGAGAAGTTAATGAAGCAAGGCTAAAAAGTTGGCGAGGGCGTCACTTGCTGGTTTCAAAAACGGGACAGCAGTCGGTGGTTAATGGTTCTGCCAATGTTATTTGCGATCGCCATCAAAATGCGGTGGGCGTCGTTCTAGCCTTTCGAGATATGACCCAGTCTTATTATCTGGAACAGGAATTGTCTTGGCAGGCCACCCATGACGGACTCACAGGACTGTATAACCATCGAGCACTAGATATTAAGCTTCAAGAGTTAGTTAATCAGGATATTGATACGCCCTACAATCATATTTTTTGCTATGTGGATTTAGATCAATTAGACCTAGTTAATAGCATTTTTGGTTACGTTGCTGGGGATCAGCTTCTATCCTATGCAGGTCAAGTTTTAAAACATTATTTTCGATCTGCGGAAATCATTGCTCGACTAGGAGGAGATGAGTTTGGCGTTTTATTGCCTTTCTGTTCCCTAAATCGCGCCACGGAAATGATTGATGAATTTCGCAGCGGTATTAAGAGCGATAAATTTGTATGGCAAGATCAAGCTTTCACCTTGAGTGCAAACATTGGTTTAGTGCAGTGGAACGAAGCCAATAAAGCCGTCGGCAATATTCTAAATGTGGGAGCTACCGTTTGCCACAACTCCAAGCGTGGGGGAAAAAATCAGCTAGAAATTTATACTTTAAGACAAGAAGATATTGCCACTCAGTACGGTAAGCAATCCTGGCTAGTAAAAATCAACCAAGCATTAGTGGAAGAGCGATTTTGTTTATTTGCTCAAAAGATTATTCCTCTCCATCACGCCGATCATCCAACCATTTATGAGGTGCTAATTCGAATGGTTAGTGAAGATGGAGAGCTGATTAACCCAGGTCAGTTTTTACCGGTCGCCGAGCGATATAACCTGATGCCCGATCTTGATCGGTGGGTAGTGAAAAACTTTCTAAAACGCTACTGGTCAATGTTAGAAAAGCATTCTGACAATTGCATTTATACAATTAATTTGTCGGGAGAGAGTCTTAGCAGTGAGAGCTTTTTCAGCTTTTTAAAAGAGTGTTTGAGTTATCCAGGGAGTCCAGCGAGTAAGATTTGCTTTGAAGTGACGGAGACCATGGCGATCGCCAATCTCCAACGAGCCACAAAGTTTATTGAGGAAATTAAATCGCTGGGATGTTTATTTGCCCTTGATGACTTTGGCAGTGGCATGAGTTCGTTGGCTTATTTACGTACCCTTCCCGTGGATTATTTAAAGATTGACGGCATGTTTGTGCGTGAAATAACCACCAATAAAGTAGATAGAACAATGGTGGAAAGCTGCCATCGTATTGCCCATTCTTTGGGCATTGAAACCATTGCAGAGTACGCGGAAAGTGAACGGGTAGTTGAGCGTTTGCGCACTATCGGGATTGACTATGCTCAGGGATTTGCGATCGCCTATCCCCAAGATTTAGAAACATTGATGGAGCCAGTTATTGCCCTACCCAATTAAGCTTAACGAAGAGCCGTACTCATCAAGTTTAGGAGCAGTGCATAGGGTCAATACATCTGTTAGAAAGTCATCGTCACGTTAAATCGTAGTTAGGGTAATAGCCTGTCTGAAGGCATCCTTTAGCGGCTCTGAAATACATTTTGCACCATAGGTTTACTCACGCTGGCAGCGGCTTTATCGAGAGCATCCACTTCGCCGTTATCCAACAGCCAACCTGTGGCACCCAGATTATCCTGAGCTTGCTTGAGATTTTTCGCGCCGGGAATCGGAATTGTACCTTTAACCATGCACCAATTAAGGGCAATTTGAGCCGGGGTTTTATCGCGTTCCTTAGCAATGGCCTGCAGACAGTTGACCACCGGTTCAGCATTAGGAATTAACTGTCGAAATAGCAGGTTACGCAGTCCCTTGGGATAGCTTGGTTTCGTGCCCTCGTCATCACTATACTTGCCGGTCAAAACACCGAGACATAGCGGGCTGTACGCGATAATTTTTATTCCCAATTCATCACAGGTTTCCTTTAATCCCAAGTCGGTTACAGGATAGGTGGACAGTAACGAGTATTGAATTTGTAAGGTCAAAATTGGGATTTGGCGATCGCGAAAAATCGGGTACATTTTCCGCAGCCGTTTTGGTCCAAAATTCGACAGCCCCACACCGCGAATAATGCCCTGCTCGTACAGGTCACAGAGCCCATTTAACAGTGCCGGCTCTTGCCAGGGGGCATAGTTGGCGGTGGACCAGTGCAGTTGGGCCAAGTCCAGACGTCCCATGCGATCGCGGGAAGCGTTGGCGGCGTCAATGATTGACTGGCGCGTCAGTCGCCAGGGATAAGGAGCAAGTTTGGTAGCAAGGCACAGGGCATCGTGGTTTTCACCGGTGTAGGTGATGGCGAATTTTCCCAGTAAGCTTTCGCTGCGCCCATTGAGCTTGCCGGTGCCATAGGAGTCGCCAGTGTCAAAAAGAGTCACGCCATTGTTAACGCACAGGTTAAACACCTGTTGCAGGTCATCGTCCATGGTGGGGTCGTAATTCCACAGCAGGCGATTGCCCCATGCCCACGTGCCACAGCCCATTTTCGGAAGCTGAATGGGTTTGATGTCGAGGGTTAAGGGAGGGGAAGCGGTGGACATGGCAGGGAAAATTGGCACTCAGCGATAATGGTTTTTAGGGTACCGGTTTTTAGGAGAAGGGCGTGGCGCAGGATAGTCAAGATTCACCGCTGGAGCAGGTGGGGGCGATCGCTCGGGATTGGGCGGATCGGGCAGGAGAGTGGCTCGGTGCAAATTTCAACGTCAGCGATGAGCAGCTGGCGGAAATTTTGCAAACGGTGCGGGAGCAGTTGCCGACGACGGAGGTGTGGTTGCTTGGCAAGCCCCAGTCAGGAAAAAGCTCCATTGTGTGTGGGCTAACGGGGGTGTCGGCGGAAATTGTGGGGCAGGGATTTCGTCCCCATACCCAGCATACGCAGCGCTATGCCTATCCGTCTGATGACTTACCTTGGCTGGTGTTTACGGACACGGTGGGGTTGGGCGATCGCCCCCAAAATGGACGGTCTCCCGATGAGGCGCTGATTGAAGAGCTAACGACTGGGCTTACCACTGAGGACAATAGCGATAACCAGCGATCGCGCATTGTGGTGGTAACGGTCAAGGCGAGCGATTTCGCCACCGACAGCCTGCGAAAAATTGTGTCCCGCGTGCGCCGAAGAACGTCGGATGTACCGTGTTTATTGGCAATTACCTGCCTTCATGAAGCCTATGGCGATCGCGAGATCAACCATCCCCCTTATCCACCCACCAACAGGGGTAACAGTGGAAACAAAAGCGAAAACTTTGACGATTTGGAACGGGCGATCGCGGCAATTTCCAAAAGTTTCGATTCCCTAGCGGACCGAGTGGTGCCCATCGATTTTACCCAGCCTGAAGACGACTACACTCCAGTAAACTACGGACGCGAAGCGCTAATTAATGCCCTGGCAGACCTATTACCCAAGGCAGAAGCCACGGCAATTCATCGACTGCTGGATGACGATGCCTTAACGCAAATTGGCGGTTTGTACCGGGGGGCCGCACGGCGCTATATTTTGGCATTTTCCATGGCGACAGCGACGTTGGCAGCGGTGCCCCTACCCTTTGCTACTATGCCAGTGCTCACCACACTGCAGGTTTCGCTGGTGGGGTTATTAGGCAAACTCTATGGTCAAACCCTGTCGCCGTCTCAGGCCGGTGGCATTGCTGGGGCGATCGCCGGAGGGTTTATTGCCCAAACCATTGGGCGGGAGCTGGTTAAGTTTATTCCTGGATTTGGCGGGGCGATCGCAGCATCCTGGGCAGCGGCATACACTTGGGCGCTGGGGGAAGGAGCCTGCGTCTATTTCGGCGATTTAATGGGCGGCAAGAAGCCTGACCCAAAAACCATCCAAACTGCCATGTCCAAAGCCTTCAAAGAAGCCCAAGAGCGCTTTAAAAATCAAGATTTTAGCTAGGAGCTATCATCGTTTAAGTCTCAAAGCCTTTAGCTACGAGGGTTTCAGCCCCGTTTTTTTCGCATGAGAAGGGCGTTTACTTCCTACTACGTAAGGTTTTTGGCGCTCAATTGATGACACGTCCTAGCCATAGGGTGCGCCCGTAGTGTTTGCGTTTATGGGCACAACCCAGACCAATGTTTAAGCCAACAGTAAATTAAGGGGTAGGTGCCAAAAGTCGGGTAGCAGTGGCAGGGAAAAACCATGGAAATCATTGTCCATATTGGCATGCCTAAAACTGGCACCACAGCGCTGCAGAGAGCGCTGGGGCATAACCGCCACTTGCTGCAAGAGAACGGCATCCTGTACCCGGAAGGAGTTCTCTACCAGGATGAACATAAAGAATTAGTCGCGGCGTTGCGATCGCCAAAAACCCTATCCCGCAGCCTACGACAGCACTACAGCGACAACCTTGACCGCCGCAAAATTGACTACAAAAAATTCCTAGGTTCTGTAAGGGCAACGGTCAATGAACGTGATTTGAAAACCGTTATTTTTTCCGCAGAAGGGCTTTTCAATACTCGGCTACCGGAAAAGCTACAAAAATTCGAACAGGATCTTCGTCAAATTGGCGATCATATTCACGTTGTTGTTTATATTCGAAACCCCGCCGGACACTATCTGTCCCATGCACAACAGGTGCTAAAAGGCTCGCACATTCTGCCTCGGTTCAAGAATCGTCAGTATCGCAACAAAATTTCTCGGTTTATGAGCATGGCCGACACCCTAACCGTCGCCGCCTTTGAGCGAGGTCAATTGAAGGATGGGGACATTACTAAGGACTTTATGGGGAGAGTCTTCCCGAGCTTGCCCAACTTACAGGACATAATTGCTCCACAAGTAGCCAATGAAACCATCAGCGCAGAGGCGATGGATATCCTGCAACAGCACCGACTGCAGCGATTTGGCGATCAACCCAACATTTTCACGGCAGAAACGGACCGCTTGCGCCATGTCCTAACCCAGTTAGATCGCAACTTGCCTGGTTACACGCGCCCCCAACTCCTTTTCGAGGTGCGCGAAACCATCGTCGCCCTCAACCCTGATCTGCTTTGGTTGCATCAGGAATTCGGACTTACCTTCCAAGGTATCAATCCCCAGACAACGCCCGAAGTACCTGTCGAAATTCACTCGCCTGAAACTGTTGCGGATATCTGTGAGATCAACGCGGCTAGACGACAAGCACTGGCGAAAGTCCTGGAAAACACCCTCAACTGCGAGGGCTAAAGCTCAACTGCCCAATAAAATCCCAACGTACAAGCACAGGTTATTCAGGCTGCGATCGCGGCGTGGGTTCACTTCGACCACCGTTCTCCACATCCATCGGCAGCGGCGTTCCTAGCTGACTACGCACATCATCAATCGCCTCATTTAACTGAGCGATGCGACCTTCTAATCCTTGGCGGGCAGACTCCAAACTAGCGCCCCCCCGACCTCCACGCATTCTGCGGCGATCGCGTCCCGACTCCAATACTTCATCTTCCTCAGACCGCGACGCTAACGACGCCCCAATTAGCGCGCCCACCAGTCCACCTAGCGCAGCACCAACAATTAGCCCGCTGCCGAAACCATCCTTATTCGCCATTATTTCACTCCTGCCGTGCCACAAACAAGCAAACACTGTTGAGCTATCGTAGACCGCCCAGGTCCCCATTGTCAGGTACCCGAGACACGATTATCAAAGGCATTTCTACGCTGATTCCGCTAATTCTGCTAGCTGCGCCTGCTGGTCCTGGGTAATACAAGACTGAATAATCGTTTCAATATCCCCTTCCAAAGCACCGCCCAAGCCAAAGTTTTGTCCTAAACGATGATCAGTAACGCGATTATCTTTGTAATTGTAAGTGCGAATTTTCTCAGAGCGCGACCCAGTACCCACCTGCGATCTCCGGGCAGAGCTCACTGCTTCCTGCTGCTCCCGTAGCTTCATTTCATATAGCTTTGCCCGAAGAATTTGCATCGCCCGCTCTCGGTTCTGCAGCTGCGATCGCTCTTCAGTGCAAAAAATCCGAATCCCCGTCGGCTTGTGCATCAAGTCAACGGCAGTTTCCACCTTATTTACGTTCTGGCCACCTGCGCCCCCAGACCGCGCCGTCGTCATTTCAATATCCTTCGGATCAATTTCAATTTCCACATCATCCACTTCCGGCATAATCGCCACCGTCGCTGTAGAGGTGTGGACTCGACCACCTGCTTCCGTCGCCGGCACCCTCTGTACCCGGTGTACCCCAGCTTCGTACTTCAGCTTGCTGTAGACATTATCTCCCTGTACTTCCAGGATGGCTTCCTTAAAGCCACCCATGTCCGCCACCGATTCGCTCAGTAACTTAACGCGCCATCCTTGTCCTTCGGAATAGCGGCTATACATGCGCACCAAATCTCCAGCCCAGATACCAGCCTCGTCTCCGCCAGTGCCAGCGCGCACCTCCAACATGATATTTTTCTCGTCGTTGGGGTCACGGGGCAGCAACAATACTTTCAGCCGATTTTCTAGCTCGACTATTTTCTCGTCTAATTCATCAACTTCCAAAGCTGCCATTTCCCGCAGCTCTTCATCTCCCTGGGATTCGCGCAACACCTCTTTTGCGCCCACTAGCTCCTCTGACGCCTGCTGCCACGCTTCATAGGTATTAACCGTCTCCTCCAAAGACGCCCGCGCCTTCGCAACCCGCTGAAACTCCGTCGGATCAGAGGCCACATCAGGATCCGCCATTTGACGGGTGAGCTGATGAAACGTCTGTTCAACGGAGTTTAATTTGTCCAGTAAGTAAGACTCAGCCATAGGTTACAAAGGCGCGATCGCCAAAAACACGTGCAGGAAACAGGGAAAGCTTAGGCACAAACAGTCCCTCAACTTAACCTTCGTCCTCTGCATCAGCGCTAGACATACCGTACTTACGCAAGAAGCGCTCCACGCGTCCCTCGGTATCAATAATCTTTTGAGTACCGGTATAAAACGGATGATTACCAGACCACACATCCACGTGGAGTTCAGGCTTAGTAGAACCAATGGTCATCACTACTTCGCCATTGCAATAAACTTTGGCTTCGGGATACCACTCAGGATGAATATTTGGCTTTGGCATAACGCCTCTCTCTCAATAAATTAGGTGGAAACAAAGTCAGCATCAAAAGTATGTACGGGGCGAAAAAGCGAAAAATTTCCGCTGTTGCTTTTCGCCATTCCGCAGCAGTTTTTATCGCTTGGAAAACTGAGGAGCCTTCCGTGCTTTGCGCAAACCATACTTCTTACGCTCCTTAGCACGGGGATCACGGGTTAGATATCCCTCAATTTTGAGAGGCTTACGATTGTCAGGGTCCACTTCGCACAGTGCCCGAGCAACGCCCAAACGAATCGCATCTGCTTGTCCCGTCAAACCGCCACCGTGGGCATTAACCAACACGTCGTACTCACTTTCCAGCCCCAAAGTTTCCAAGGGTGCCTTTGCCGCATTCAAGTAGGCGGGATTGTACTGAAGATAGTTGTCGCCGTCGCGACCATTAACCACAATCCGCCCGGTTCCTGGAACCAAACGTACGCGAGCAATAGAAGATTTGCGGCGACCAGTGCCTAAGTAAACCGCGCGACCATCAGTAGCTTGCATTATTAGTTACCTCCAGGAATAGTTTGCAGGGACAAGATTTCGGGCTGTTGAGCATCATGGGGATGATCAGGGCCAGCGTATACCTTCAACTTGGTAAACAGGCGGCGACCCAAGGCATTTTTCGGCAACATGCCTTTCACTGCCTTTTCAATAATCCGCTCAGGAATGCGAGCCTGGAGCTTCTCAAAGCTTTCAACTTTCATACCGCCGGGACGGCCGGAATGGCGACGATAAAATTTGCGCGTTGCTTTTTGTCCAGTAACGGCAATTTTCTCCGCATTAATAATCACGACAAAATCGCCTGTGTCCATGTGAGGAGTATATTCAGGCTTATTTTTGCCGCGCAAAATGCAAGCAACTTCCGAAGCCAAACGTCCAAGACGTTGGTTTTCGGCATCAATTACATACCATCGACGATTGATGGAATCTACAGCAGGAACGTGGGTCTTAGTCATAACGATCGCTCTAAATCGAAATCGCTCAATGGCGAAAAAACAAAATGGTAAAAACTCAAAAAAGAGCTGCCTTTGTGGCAGCGAGCTAACGAAGCCATTACCCTAAGGCAAAATTTGGCTGCGACACTAGCCGCTACACAGACGGAATCAAAAAATGGGGCAAGGTATTTGCACCGATGCGTTCGGGGAACGGGGACTCCGGATAACCCACACTGAGTAAGCACAACCCACGGGCCGGAGCGGCATATTTAACGCGATCGCGCCATTCCTGCTGCCAAATTTCCGTAAAACTTTCTGGCGTATAAATGCGGCGTCCCACCTGAACCAGCATCCCCACCAGGAGACGCATCATTCCGTATAGGAAACCGCTTGCCTGGACTTCAATGTCCACAACTTCGCCCCGTCGCTGACACTGAACCTCATGCACATCCACCCAAGAATGGGGGCGGTTGGACCCAGTCCGATGAAAGGCTGCCAAATGATGGCGCCCCACAAGAGGGAACAACGCTTTCCGCATCAGATCAACATCAAGGGACTCCTGATAATAATGCCAGGTATAGGGGGCAAGAAACAAATTAGGCTTAGGATCGGTATACAGGGTATAGCGATATCGCCGCGAGCTTGCAGAAAACCGAGCATGCCAATCACTAGCTACCGGCGCAGACGCCAAAATCACCACATCATCCGCCAGACGAGAATTTAAAACACTAGCCCAGCGATGAGCTGGAATCGGACCTATTGCATCAAAGTGTCCTACCATCGCCGCCGCATGCACACCAGCATCGGTGCGTCCTGCGCCGTGCAACGTAGTAGGTCTCCCTAGAACAGAATCAAGAGCAGCTTCAATATCCCCTTGAACACTGCGCTCATTAGGTTGACGTTGCCAACCGTGAAACCCTGTGCCCATGTACTGAATCATCAAGGCAATACGCTGCTGCTGTGATGATGTCATGGGAAAGTCCGTTGCCTTCAGTAGTGACAGTAACTCAGCTTACGGTTGTTAAACCAGCTCAATAATTGCCATTTCAGCATTGTCTCCACGACGGGGCACCGTGCGAAGAATTCGAGTGTAGCCTCCTTTACGAGCACCGTAGCGTTCAGGAGCTTCTGCAAACAAGGCATGAACGAGATCCTTGTCATACATGTAACCCATCGCCCGACGACGGGCAGCCAAGGTACCATCCTTAGCCAAGGTGATCATCCGCTCAGCTTCAGATCGCACAGCTTTAGCCCGTGCCTTGGTGGTCTTAAGCTGACCGTTACGAATAAGTTGAGTGGTGAGCGCCCTAAGCAAAGCCTTCCGCTGATCGGCAGGCTTACCTAGCTTAGGAACGCGACGACTGTGACGCATGACTTTCTAGGGGACTTTTATTGCAATAGACAGACGAAAATAATACCAAAAAACATGAAGCTAATCATCAAATTGTGCGAACAATCGACAATTAGCTTCAAAGTAGCCATTAGAAGGCAATGGAAAAGCTTGTGGAACTAGAACCAGCGAGTCCTAAGCCTTGGCAGCTTTTTCCTGGGGCAGAGTAATACCCAAGCGCCGTTGCAGCGCTTCGATAACTTCCTCAGCCGATTTTTGCCCGAAATTCTTGATTTCAAGCAAGTCTTCTTGGCTAAACTCCAGCAAGTCAGCCACAGTGTTAATCTGGGCACGCTTCAAACAGTTATAAGCGCGAACCGACAACTGCAGTTCCTCAATAGGAATCTGGCTACTGGGGTCCTGATTTTCTTTCTGCTCACTGGGCGCAGCATCTAGCGTGAAATCTTTCAATGGATTAAACAAATCCACAAGTGCCGTCGCCGCTTGACTCAGGGCTTGCTGCGGAGAGACGCTGCCGTTTGTCCACACTTCCAAAGTTAGACGATCTTGGTCAACAGCTTCGCCAATGTGAGCATTCTCCACAGACCAATTCACCTTGTGAACCGGCATAAAAACAGAGTCGATTTGCAGAAAATCAATCGCTGACGACTCATCCTGTCCCCGGTCAATCGCCCGGTAACCACTGCCCCGCTCAATGCGAAACTCCATTTCTAAAGTGGCACCTTCAGCCAAAGTGGCAATGTACTGGGTGGGATCCACCACATCCACTTCCGACGGCAAATCAAACAAATCCGCTGTAACCACAGCCGGACCTTTAACCAGTAGCCGACCAATTTGCGGCTCATCAGTGTGACTGCGGAGCACCAGCTCTTTCATATTCAGCAAAATGTCGAGCACATCTTCCCGAACACCGGGCACAGTGGCAAACTCATGGCTAACGCCAGCGATGCGTACCGCCGTCACCGCGGTCCCTTCCAGATTCGCCAATAACACCCGTCGTAAAGCATTACCCACGGTGGTACCCTGACCACGCTCTAGGGGACTTAGAACAAACTTACTATACTGATTACGGCTGCTCTCCGTACTCGACTCTACACACTCAATCTGAAACTGCGTCACAACGTCACCTCCCAGCTTGTACTGATCCATCGCCTTAACAATTTCAAGGCGAGCTTGATACCCCTATCAACGGGAAAAAATCATGGAGATTGCCAAAATCACTGGCATTCCTCCCCTTTCTCCCCAAGCTCCTAGTCACCCTAATTTCTTAAAAGCAACTGATTGCCAAAAATGCCAACTCCTACAGGCTTTGGTTCAACCTTAAAACACCACTACAGTTCAAAAGTCCTCTAATGGGGTGGCATCATCTTAAACGCGGCGGCGCTTGGGGGGACGGCAACCATTATGAGGAATCGGAGTAACGTCACGAATCAAAGTAATTTCTAAGCCTGCGCCTTGAAGGGCACGGATAGCTGTCTCACGACCTGACCCAGGACCACTCACCATCACTTCCGTTTGACGCATGCCTTGCTCCACTGCGCGGCGGGCGGCAGATTCAGCAGCAGTTTGGGCGGCAAAAGGAGTACCTTTTTTTGCTCCTTTAAAACCACTGGACCCAGCTGAGGCCCAAGAAACAACGTCTCCCTTCAGATCAGTGATCGTAATAATGGTGTTGTTGAATGTGGACTGGATGTGAGCGACGCCGCTGGGCACATGACGCTTTTGCTTGCGCGATCCGGAGCGCTTAACTGGTTGCTTAGCCATAACAGTTGAGATAGTACAAGTAGGAAACTAGGGGCGAATAATTTGCTGGTAAAAGAAGCCTGAGAATCATCCCAGAAGATTTACTTTTTCTTGCCGGCGACGGTGCGACGAGCACCACGGCGAGTCCGAGCATTGGTGCGGGTTCGCTGTCCACGAACAGGTAGCCCGGCACGGTGGCGACGACCACGGTAGGTACCAATGTCCATCAAACGCTTGATGTTCATTGCTTCCCAACGGCGCAAGTCCCCTTCAATTTCGTAGCTTTGCTCTACCTCAGAACGCAGGGCAGCGACGTCAGCGTCAGACAATTCGCGAACCCGCGTATCAGGGTTGACGCCTGTTGCTGCTAATACTTTTTGCGATCGCGACAGGCCGATTCCATAGATATAGGTCAAACCAATTTCGATACGTTTGTCGCGGGGTAAGTCCACGCCAGCGATTCTTGCCACTTTTTGAATCTCCTTCGTTCAGTGGTGGTTAAGGGTTAGTTTTTGTTGAGTGCCTGGATAGATAGCCGGAAAATCCTGACCTTTTTAAGGGGCATCACCAGCCCCCTATACTATCCCTCTCGGTCTTTTCCGTCAACAGCTTAAACTTGCCAAGAAAATCAAGATGGAACAGGTTCGCTACTCTGGGGCAACGATCTCCACATCCATCGACTAATGATCTAACGCTTATTCTTGAGGCGAAAAGTAATCCGCCCCTTGCTTAAGTCATAGGGAGTCAATTCCACTTTGACGCGATCGCCCGGCAAGATTTTGATGTAGTTGCGGCGAATTTTTCCCGAAATATGGGCTAAAACGTTAAAGCCATTATCGAGATCCACTCGAAACATGGCATTGGGAAGGGACTCCGTTACGGTCCCTTCCATTTCAATCAAATCTTGCTTAGACAAAGTGGAATCTCCTAGCCAATGGCTTCAAAATGACAAAAAAGCTTCAGCGCAATCAAACCGAATAAGCTCCCTTATGTATCGGAGCTTACAAATAAGCATATCCCTAAACGCTAGAGAGGGGACGAATCGCAGTTTTCAGCTTCTCGCTAACAGCATCTAGCTCAGCGTCGCCATTAACAATGGTAAGTTCGGGTCGATTGCCGTAGAACTCCAAAATAGGGGCCGTGGATTCGTAGAAAACTTCAAGGCGGCGGCGAATCACCGCTTCATTGTCGTCAGAACGCCCCTGATCTTTACCACGACCCAAAAGTCGAGCGACCAAAACATCATCGGGAACTTCTAGACTCAGGATGCGATCAAAGGACTGCCCCATACTGGCTAGCATTTCATCTAGCTTTTGGGCCTGGGCAACGTTGCGGGGAAAGCCATCTAGAATCCAGCCCGATTTTGCATCAGGCTGCTCCAGGCGATCACGAATCATATCCAGAATTAAGGAGTCAGGTACCAAATCCCCTGCATCCATGTAGCTTTTAGCTTTTAGCCCAAGCTCAGTTTCGTTTTTAACTGCTGCTCGCAGAATGTCCCCAGTGGAAATGTGGGGAATACTCAGCCACTCTGACACAATCTGAGCTTGAGTTCCTTTGCCTGCCCCTGGCGGTCCTAGAAAAATTAGACGCATTATTCTTTCACCATGCCCTCGTAACGCTGAGAAATAACGTAAGTTTGAATTTGCTTGGAGGTGTCAATGGCCACACCCACCAAAATCAGAAAAGATGTTGCGCCCAACCCTTGGAAGGTTCTGACGTTGGTCGCACTTTCAACGGCGGTGGGAACAATCGCCACTAGTCCGAGAAACACTGCCCCCAAAAAGGTGAGCCTATTTAGCACTTGCTGAATGCGATCGCTGGTTGCCTGACCAGGGCGAACTCCAGGAATGCTAGACCCCATTTTCTTGAGGTTCTGGGACATATCGACCGGATTCACAATCAAAGACGCATAAAAGTAGCTAAAGAAAAGAATCAGTGCCAAGTACACTAAGGCGTACAGCCAGGGAGTGATTCCCGTGGGACTTAAATAAGTCGCGACCCGAGCCAGAACTTCATTGTTAGTGAATTGTGCCAAAGAGGCCGGCAGCACCAAAACCGCAGTGGCAAAAATGATTGGCATTACTCCCCCCTGGTTTAGACGTAGGGGCAAGTAGCTACTGCGCTCTTGATAAACACGACGCCCCACCTGGCGACGGGCAGACACAATAGGAATTCGTCGCGCTCCTTCTTGCACAAACACAATGCCAACGATGGTCGCCAAGAATGCCAACACCAGAAGAATAATGCCGCCCACAACTTCGCGATCGCCACTTTGAGCCAGAGCGAAAGTTTGTCCCACCGAGCGGGGGAAGGTGGACACAATATTGACGAAAATTAGTAGCGACGCACCATTACCAATGCCACGCTCGGTAATCAACTCTCCTAACCACATCACCAGCATTGACCCAGCCGCCAGTGCCAACATCGTTTCGATGATAAAAACTGGACCGGGAGTGGTTGCAGCCCCCAAGCTTGAGACCCAGAGAGCAATGCCAAAACTTTGGATAAAGGCCCATCCCAAGGCTACGTAGCGAGTAATTTGGGACAACTTTCGTCGTCCGGCCTCACCCTCGTTTTTCTGCAAATCTTCCAGGGAAGGTAGCGCCGCCGTCAAAAGCTGAATAATGATGGAGGCATTAATAAATGGCAAAATGCCCAAGGCGAAAATGCCTAGGGCAGACAGCCCGCCACCGGAGAAAATATCTAAAAATCCAACAATTCCCCCTAAACCACTCGACTCAATGCGAGCAGAGAAGATTGCTCGATCAATACCGGGCACCGGTAGGTAAATGCCCAAACGAACCAACACCAATAGACCAATGGTCAGCAATAGCCGACCTCTCAGTCCAGCGGCCTGGGCCATCTGTGCAAATGTTTCCTGTGCAGACGGGCTTCTGTCGCGACTGACCACCATTTCGCCGTACCTAAAAGGATCCGTAAAACTTAATCGTACCAGTTGAGCCCTACCCTACTGCCTTACAACAAAGCAGAGAGCTCATCGTTACTTGGACCGAACCCACTTCTCAGGTCCCATGGGAACCACTGTGCAAGTGCCCCCTGCTGCTTCAATTTTTGCCTTGGCAGACTTGCTAAAAGCAGCAGCTTCAACGGTCAAAGCCACGTTCAACTCACCATCTCCCAGCACCTTCAACGGAGAGTTACCCACAGTGATGATGCCTTCATCCACCAGGTACGCCAGGTTAACTGTAGTTCCCGCAGCAACATCACCTAAATCAGACACGTTGATCAGGGTAAATTCCTTAGGGTTAACCAAGGTAAAGTGCTTGAGCTTGGGTACGCGACGATACAGGGGCATCTGTCCACCCTCAAAACCGGGGCGAGTACCACTACCGGAGCGGGATTTTTGACCTCGCATGCCAAAGCCGCAGCTTGCACCTTGACCTGCGGCAATGCCACGTCCAACACGACGGCGGCGACGTTTTGAGCCCTCTTGGGGCTTCGCATCTTTCAGTCTCATAATTTAAGCTTTTGCTTGTTTCAGGCTGATGTGAACTTCAAAGGTTTGAACTCAGCTTTTTAAACTTTGACTCGGCGTCAAAGTTTATTTTGAGTACATTTTTTCGATAGGAATACCGCGATCACTCGCCACACCACCAAGAGTCCGCAGGGAACCCAAAGCATTCAAAGCTGCCCGGGCATTGTTCAAGGGGTTATCAGATCCCAATTGCTTCGCCAGAATATTCTTAACGCCGGCTAATTCTAAAACCGTACGCACAGCACCACCAGCAATTACACCAGTACCTGGAGACGCAGGACGCATCATTACCGATGCACCGCCGCCACGACCTTGAGACGGGTGGGGGATGGAATTGTTCGTGGTCAAAGGAACCGAAACCAGGCTCTTTTTGCCATCGGCAACACCCTTCTTAACGGCGCCGATTACGTCAGCGGCTTTACCCACACCAACGCCCACTTGACCCTTTTCATCGCCCACTACTACGATCGCCCGGAAGCTAAGCTTCTTACCTCCCTTGACCACCTTGGTTACCCGGCGGATTTGCACCACCCGTTCCTGCCATTCGGAATCTTTTTCGCGATTGCGATCTTTCTTACGACGATTCGCCATTGTCTTGTCCTAATATTTCCGACTACGTTTTCGACCTAAAACTCCAGACCGGCTTCGCGGGCAGCTTCCGCTAGCGCCTTGACACGACCATGGTAAAGATTTCCGCCGCGGTCAAACACCACCTGGGAAATGCCTTTGCCCTTAAGTCGCTCAGCCACAAGTTGTCCAACGGCAGCAGATGCCGCTTGATCTCGGCTACTCTCCAGCTTTGCTCGAAGATCAGGGTCTAACGTAGATGCCGCTGCTAGGGTGTGCTGAGCCGCATCGTCAACGGCTTGCACGTAAATGTGCTGGTGCGACCGAAAAACACAGAGGCGAGGGCGCTCTGCGGTGCCAGTAATCTTACGCCGAACTCGACGGTGGCGCCGTTGAGTTAAGGCTTTACGACCTTGCTTCATTATTTCTTACCTGTCTTACCAGCTTTACGTCTGACTTGCTCGCCTTGATAGCGAATGCCCTTGCCTTTGAACGGCTCTGGGGGACGAACGGCGCGAATGCGAGCGGCGGTGTTACCCACAAGCTCCTTATCGATGCCGCTAACGGTAACGTTGGTGGGACCTTCAGCGGTGAACTGGATGCCGTCGGGGGCAGGAATATCCACCGGGTGACTATATCCAACGCTTAAATTCAAGGTCTTGCCTTTCACCTGAGCTCGATAGCCCACGCCCTGGATTTCTAACTTGCGCTGGAATCCTGAGGAAACGCCCTCAATCATGTTGGCCAGTAGCGATCGGCATAGGCCGTGACGCTGACGGGCAACGCGGGAGTCATTAATCCGCTTAACGTTGATTGCATCGCCGTCCTGTTCAAAGGTGGCTTCGGCGGGAAATTCTCGCTGTAGCTCTCCTTTGGGTCCCTTTACCGTTACGTACTGCCCTTCGAGGGTGACCGTAACGCCGCTGGGAATAGGGACTGGCTGTTTGCCAATTCGTGACATTGCTAATAGAACCTCCTGAGGCTGTTAATAGAATGATTCAGTAACGTCCTGGAAGCTCTACCAGACGTAGCACAGGACTTCGCCGCCAACGCCTTGCTTACGGGCGTCGCGATCGCACATGATGCCGCTAGAGGTGGAGATGATGGCAATGCCAATGCCCCCCAGCACCCTTGGCAAGTCACGGCGGTTGGAGTACACCCGAAGTCCAGGCTTGCTCACTCGCTTGATGGTGGTGATAATTGGCTGGCGCTGCTTGCCTTTATATTTCAAGCCCAGGTTAAGGGTACGGCTAATACCTTCGCCGGTTTCCTCTATACCACTCACAAATCCCTCTGCCTCCAGTACGGCGGCAATGCTGCGCGTCATTTTAGTCGCAGGCACCTTGGCGGTTTGGTGTCTAGCCATACTCGCGTTGCGAATGCGAGTCAGCATATCTGCAATGGGGTCATTAACTGCCATAGTTAGCTAGCTCCTTCACGCTGCTATTTCTCCCGAAAGGGCATTCCAAATGCCTTCAGCAAGGCACGCCCCTCCTCATCTGTATTTGCGGTCGTAATAATCGAGATATCCATACCGCGGATTTGATCAATGCTGTCGTATTCCACTTCGGGAAAAATCAACTGCTCTTTCAAACCCAAGGAGTAGTTGCCCCGACCGTCGAAGCTGTTGGGGCTGACGCCGCGAAAGTCGCGAATACGAGGCAGGGAAAGGTTTACTAGCCGATCCAAAAAGTTGTACATCCGGTCGGCGCGCAGGGTAACTTTCAAGCCAACGGGCATACCTTCGCGCAGCTTAAAGCCCGCGATCGCCTTCTTAGCTCGGGTCACCACCGGTTGCTGACCTGTGATGGTGGCTAGCTCCTTTTGGGAGGATTCAAGGGCCTTAGCGTTCTGGGACGCTTCACCTAAACCACGGTTCACCGTGATCTTGATTACTTTAGGAACTTGGTGGACGTTCTTGTACTGAAACTCTTCAGTAAGCTTCGGTAGAACCGTCTCTTGGTAGTAGTTTTTAAGTCGTGATGCCATGGTGATTCTCGGAACATCCCGTCGGTCAAAAAATGAAGGAAAGGGGCAGTCACCTGTATCCCCGCCGCCACTTCTCCACCGCCAGGAGCTTAGTCAATAATCTCGCCTGTTTTCTTGAGTTTGCGGACCTTACGACCGTTCTCGTCCACGACGTAGCTGGCTCGGCTGGCCACCTTTTCCGTCTTGGAATAGAGCATGACGTTGGAACTGTGGATAGGGAATTCGGTGGTTTCAATCCGCCCCGACTCTCCCTCTTGGGTGGGCTTGATGTGCTTCGTTCTCCGATTCACACCTTCGATAACGACGGTGCTCTTCTTCGGAAAAATCGCCACAACTTCGCCAATCTTCCCCTTATCCCGTCCGGTAATTACCTGAACGGTGTCGCCCTTTTTGACGTGCATCTTGTGGCAAATAGGATTGCCATTTTTATTCAGCTTGGTTCCTTTTTTCATTACAGAACCTCCGGCGCAAGGGAAACAATTTTCAAGTAATTTTTGTCGCGTAGCTCACGGGCAACGGGACCAAAAACACGGGTGCCGCGAGGATTACCCTCGGGGTTAATCAACACCGCTGCATTGTCGTCAAAGCGGATACTCATGCCACTGGAGCGGCGAATGTTCTTTTTGGTGCGCACGATAACAGCGCGAACCACGTCAGAACGCTTCACAGCCATATTGGGCAAGGCGTCTTTAACAACGCCAATAATGACATCGCCGACGCGCCCGTAGCGACGGTTACCGCCGCCCACCACGCGAATGCACATGATTTTGCGGGCACCGCTGTTGTCGGCAACGTTTAGGTAGCTCTCCTGTTGAATCATGGCTGTTTACCTCGGAGATGTTTCTAGAATGTCGGCGATCGCCCAGCGTTTAGTACGACTCATGGGGCGGGTTTCGCGGATTCGCACGCGATCGCCCACCTTGCACTTGTCTTCTTCGTCATGGGCTTTGTAGCGTCGAGTACGGACCACAATCTTTCCGTACTTAGGGTGGGCAGACCGGTTTTCCACCGCCACCACCACCGTTTTTTGCATTTTGTCGCTGACCACAACGCCAACGCGCTCTTTAACTGCCATAGGGCATTACTCCTCCTGGGAACTGGGGTCTGAAGTACTGCCCTCGGATGCACCCTGCTTACGCTGGTGCTCCACCGTTAGCAGTTGGGACAGCTCATGTTTGAGATGTTTAAACTCGTGGGGCTTGATTTCCTGGCGCAGCGATCGCTTCATCCGCAACTGGAAAAGCTCCTGCTTCACCGCCACCACCCGCTCAGCTAATTCTGAATCGCTCAGTTTGCGAGTGTCTTCAACTTTTGGCAATGCCATAACTAAGCCTCCGTACGCTTAACAAACTGGGTCTTCACCGGCATCTTGAACGACGCCAAACGAATTGCCTCCCGGGCAATACTTTCAGGCACACCGTTCAGCTCATAGAGCATCCGCCCCGGCTTAATTACCGCCACCCAAAACTCGGGAGATCCTTTACCGGAACCCATTCGAGTTTCTGCGGGACGCATCGTAACCGGCTTATCCGGGAAAATTCGGATCCAGATCTTTCCACCCCGGCGAATGTAACGGGTCATCGCTCGACGCCCCGCCTCAATCTGTCGGGAGGTAATCCAACCACATTCCGTTGCCTGTAGCCCGTAGTCGCCAAAGTTCAGTTTGTTACCACGGGTAGCCATTCCTCGCATGCGACCACGATGGTGCTTGCGGAATTTAGTTCGCTTTGGACTCAGCATTGTTCTCTACCCCTCGTTGGAACGGTCTTCAAACTGCTGACGGCGACGGGGCTGACGGCGACGAGGCGGTGCAGCGTTGGTCTTAGCCAGATTCTCTTGACCGGGAATAATTTCACCTTTGAAAACCCAGATTTTGATGCCTAGGATTCCGTAGATGGTTTTGGCAGTGCGGTAAGCGTAATCAATGTCCGCTCGCAGAGTGTGCAGGGGCACACGACCTTCACGGGTCCACTCGCTCCGGGCAATTTCAGCACCGTTTAAACGACCGCTGATTTGCACTTTGATGCCTTCAATACCGGCACGCTGAGCCCGCTGGATGGCGTGGCGCACAACCCGGCGGAAAGACACCCGACGCTCTAGCTGTTGGGCAATGTATTCGGCAATCAGCACAGCGTCAGCGTCCACGCGGGCCACTTCCACCACGTTGATGCGAATTTGGCGATCGCGGCTACCGAGCAAGTCCTGTAGACCGACGCGCAGGTTTTCAATGCCGCTGCCGCCGCGTCCTACCACTACCCCAGGGCGAGCGGTGTGCACTTCCAAATCAATTTGGTCGGCTTTACGCTCAATGCGCACCTGTGAAATACCGGCGCTGTTGAGGTTCTTATCCACGTACTCGCGGATTTTGTAATCTTCTTGGAGAAGTTCCGGATAACGTTGCCCCTCGGCAAACCAGCGAGAGCGGTGCTCTTGGGTAATGCCGAGACGGAAACCAACCGGATTAATTTTCTGTCCCATGTGTTTGTCCCGTGTGATCGTACTGTTGGCGTCTTTTACTTCAAATTTCCACTAACCGATGGGTCAGTTACGCTGCCTCAGCCACTGCCACGGTGATATGGCAGGTGGGTTTGCGAATTTGATAGGCACGCCCTTGGGCACGGGGGCGAAAACGCTTTAAAGACGGACCCTGGTCGGCAAAGGCAGTGCTCACCACCAGCGATCGCGGGTCTAACCCTTCGTTATTTTCCGCATTAGCCGCTGCTGAGCGCAGAACTTTACGCACCGGCTCGCAGGCACGGTAGGGCATAAACTCCAGAATCACCAGCGCTTCCGCATAGCTGCGTCCACGAATTTGGTTCAACACCCGTCGCACTTTCCGAGGGGACATGCGCACATAACGGGCTGTGGCTTTAATTTCAAACTCTTCCATATCGCTAAAAATCTCCTGCGCCGTTATGGCCCTTACTTGCGACCTTTCTTATCTCGAATGTGACCGCGGAAGGTGCGAGTGGGAGCAAACTCTCCCAGCTTGTGACCCACCATTTGCTCACTGAGATACACCGGCACATGCTGGCGACCGTTGTGAACGGCGATCGTATGACCCACCATTTGGGGCAGGATTGTCGAGGCGCGAGACCAAGTTTTAATGACCTGCTTGTCGCCCTTCGCATTCATTGCCTCGACTTTTTTCAGCAAACTGTCTGCGACAAACGGTCCTTTTTTAAGAGAACGAGCCATAAGCGTTACCGGCTATACCTAGGGAAAAACAAAGTAAATGGGAAAATCTCGACCAGAAGCGCCTTAAGCGTTACGTCCACCCCGCCCGCGCTTGGACGTCTTACGACGACGGCGCACAATCAGGGAACTGCTAGCTTTCTTGCGTTTACGGGTCTTGTAACCCAACGTTGGTTTACCCCAGGGGGTAACCGGACCGCTGCGACCAATAGGCGCACGACCCTCACCACCACCGTGGGGGTGGTCCACCGGGTTCATCACACTACCGCGAACCTTAGGACGACGCCCTTTCCAGCGGCTACGTCCCGCTTTACCCAAGCTAATGTTGCGGATTTCAGCGTTGCCCACGTTACCGATAGTGGCAAAGCACTCCTTGCGCACCATCCGTACCTCCGTGGACGGCATCTTCAAGGTGACGTAATCACCTTCTTTCGCCACCACCTGGGCACCGGCACCAGCAGAGCGGACAATTTGACCGCCCTTCTTCGGAGTCAGTTCCACATTGTGGACAACAGTACCCAAAGGCACTTCCGCCAACGGCATAGCATTACCCACTTCAATGGGAATACCGGAGCCCGCCTGCACTAGGTCATCCACGCCCAAACCGGCGGGAGCCAAGATGTAGCGCTTTTCACCGTCTTGGTACTCCAACAGGGCAATGCGAGCATTGCGGTTGGGATCGTACTCAATAGACAGCACTTTCGCTGGCATATCGAGCTTGTTACGGCGGAAATCAATTTGACGATAGCGGCGCTTGTGACCACCACCTCGGCGGCGGCTGGTGATAACACCGCGATTGTTGCGACCCTTTTTACGATGGTGACCCTTAGTTAGGGACTTTTCTGGCTTAGAGCGGGTAATGTCCGCAAAGTCAGAAACGGTCGCCTGACGGGTACTGGGTGTATAGGGTTTATAGGAACGAATACCCATAATTAGTAGCTATCCTTGAAACCTAAACTTCGGGGAATAATTCGATGGAACTGCCCTCAGCCAAGGTGACAACAGCACGCTTGTAATGGGCACGGTGACCGATAAACTGTCCAACCCGACGCTTTTTCTGGGGAGGGTTGTAGGCGTTCACCTTGATGACTTTCACGTCAAAAAGCTGTTCGATCGCCGCTTTAATATCGGCTTTGTTAGCCTTGGGGCTAACGTCAAACACATACTTGTTAAATTCCAGTTGCTGGGTCGCCTTCTCGGTAATGATGGGGCGACGGACAATATCCGCCAACTGGCGCTCGTTTAAGCGAGTTTTGGTTTTAAGCGACACCGTACACCTCCTGAACCCGTGAAATAGCGCTCTTTGTGGCCACAACTTGATCCGCGTGGAGCACGTCGTAAACGTTCATCTGGTCTGCGATCAGCACCTTAAGGTTGGGCACATTGCGGGAAGACAGATAAATCTTGTCGTCACGCTCTGCTAGTACCAACAGCACCTTGTCATCGGCTTCAACGCCCCAGCGCTTCAACGCCGCTAACAGGTCCTTGGTTTTAGGCTTTTCGAGCTGGTCGGCGAAGTCTTCCACCACCACTAACTCTTCAGAGCGGCTTTGGAACGCTGTGGCCAATGCCAACCGTCGCTCCTTTTTGTTCATCTTGGTGGAATAATCCCGAGGCTTGGGGCCGAAGATGACACCACCACCACGCCATAGGGGCGATCGGATAGAACCGGCGCGGGCACGACCAGTACCCTTTTGACGCCAAGGCTTGCGACCACCACCGCGCACTTCAGACCGAGTCTTGGAGCTAGCGGTACCCTGACGGGCGTTGGCCATTTGACGAATCAGCGCCCGGTGCACCACGTGGGATGCGGTTTCTTCCCGGGCAACTTTTAAATTAAATTCAGCTTGACCGGCGTCGCCGCCGTCCCAGCTTTTTACAACACAATTAACCATTTACTGCCTTACCCCTTACGACCGACTAAGTTTGCAGGCACGATGCTGAGCAAGTTGCCGCTTTTTCCGGGCACAGCGCCTTTGATGAGCAGCAGGTTGCGATCGCCATCTACACGCACCACCTGCAACTTGCGAATCGTCTTGCGCACGGCACCCATATGACCCGCCATGCGCTTACCGGGGTAAACCCGACCAGGGGTGGTACCGGCACCGATAGAACCGGGGGCGCGATGGTTTTTAGAACCGTGAGACATGGGACCACGGCTGAAGTTGTGACGCTTTTGGAAGCCAGCAAAGCCTCGACCAATGCTGGTTCCGGCCACATCCACAAGCTGACCTTCGTCAAAAATATCGGCGGTGACGGCTTGTCCTAGCTCGAAACTAGATACATCCTCTAGGCGATATTCCCGAAGATGACGCAGGGGAGACGCGCCAGACTTGGCTAGGTGACCCAGTTCGCCTTTGGTTAGCTTTTTGGGGGCAACCTCGTCATAGCCAATTTGGACAGAGGAATAACCGTCTGTCTCTTTTGTTTTGACTTGGGTGATCGTGCAGGGACCGGCTTGAACAACGGTAACCGGAATGGCTTTGCCCGTGTCGTCAAACACTTGGGTCATGCCCAGCTTGGTCCCGAGAATGCCAAGAGACATGGAACTCTCTCCTTGTGTGCGGTTGAAATCGGAGAATGACAGCACTAATCGAGGGATCACACCCAGGGATTAGTCACAGCAGTCTCGATGAATTTCCGTTCGCTTGCACACGGGCGCTCAATACTTACTGCACCCTCTCTCTCGGAGAGGCTACGAAACTCCAGTGGGAGCCAAGTATGTTTTGCGATCGCTTAAAGCAAGCTGATGGAAAGCTTGGGATGTTGCACGCTTTGGTACAACGGTTGCGCCCAGACTTAAAGAGGCTTTTCGAAAGAAAAAACCAATTCAGTATCTGCTTTCGGAACTTATGAGTTGCGCTGCCAAGGAAGCAAGTCCGAAAATTGGCGACGATTAAAGATACTAGACGGTAATCGACACAATGTCCAATTTATTTTGATTTTTCATTGGGAGTAGGTTCGAGCTAACGTATCGACACCGCCGACTTGCCTTATTTCAGGAAATCCTACCCTTTCACAATCAGACTAAAGTCCGCAAGAATACTGGCTTGGTTACGCAACAGCCCTAGTAAATTCAGACGGTTTTTCTGGATAGCGGGGTCATCAACCATCACCATCACGCTGTTTTCACCGTCGAAGAAGTCGGTCACCACCGGAGCGAGGGATTGAAGCGCTTCTACTACTTTGTCGTAGTTCTGGGTGGCGCGGGCGTCTTGAACCATCGGTGCAAGGGATTGCAGGGAGTTGCACAGCGCATTTTCAGAGGGCTGCTCAAACTTGGCAGGGTCCACACAGGTGCTGGGGTCGAGCACATCGCCAGGGAGGTCGCCTTTCTTCGCCAATTTCGCCGCCCGGTTGATCGTTGCGTAGATTTCCTGCAAGCGACCATCCCCCCGCAGGGTTTGTAGGAATTGCGCGCGAACCAGGGTGTCGAGGGGATTTTGCAGTGCCCGCTGGAGGCTATCGCGATCGCCCTCCAAGTCTCCCAGGACACTATTCACTAGGTCGTAGTCAATAGTTTTCTCTTCCTGCAACAGGGTTTGGAAGCGCTGCCCAAAGAAGTTTTTCACCTGGTCCACAGCGTCACCATTCTCGGGAGAGTCCCCGATCGCCGCCTCGGTCAATTCGTCTAGATCTAAGTTGTAGTTGGCATCCCACAGAATATTGACGATCGCATTGGCGGCGCGACGCAGGGCAAAGGGATCGGAGGAGCCGCTGGGGATAATGCCGATACCGAATAAAGCAGTTAGGGTATCCAAACGATCGCTCAATGCGGCAATGCGACCGGCTTCACTTTGGGGCAGGGCATCGCCAGCGCCTTTCGGTAAATAGTGTTCTCCAATGGCGATCGCCACCGCTTCCCCTTCGTCGCCAGTACGGGCGTATTTTTCACCCATAATCCCTTGGAGTTCGGGAAATTCCTTGACCATTTGGGTGACCAGGTCTGCCTTTGCCAGTTTGACGGCGCGGAGGGCAGTGGTTTGGTTGTCGCCGGTGATGTTGAGGCGATCGCACAGCAATTCCGCCAGCGCCACCATCCGGTCCACCTTTTTCGCCATAGACCCTAGCTTGTCCTGGAAGGTGACCTTTTCCAGTTCCGCCAGATAGGTTTCCAAGGATTGCTTCAGGTCCGCATCGTAGAAGAACTGACCATCGTTCAAACGGGCGCGAATCACCCGACCGTTACCGGCGGCGATAATGTCCGATTTTGCAGGGTCACCGTTGGAAATGGCGATAAAGTTTGGCAGCAGTTTTGCGGGGTTACCTTTTTCCGCCACAGCAAAATAGCGCTGGTGAGTCACCATCACCGTAATGATCACCTCCGGCGGCAACTCTAGGAACTCATCGTCAAACTTTCCGATAACCGCCGTGGGGAATTCCGTGAGGTCGCGCACCTCCGCCAGCAGGTCCTCATCAATTTCAATGGTGCCGCCCAGTTCCGCCTCGGCTGCCTTGATCTGCTTAACGATTAAGTCTTCCCGCTCCTGGGGTGACACCAATACCGATGCGCCGCGAAGTCCTTCTATATATTCTGTTGCCGAAGCAAAGTTAATTGGCTCAGGGTTTAACACTCGGTGTCCCTGGGATTGGCAATCGCTCGTTACTGTCAATTCTTCCTGACCATCAGCCGCTGCCCGCACTGTCAAAGAAACCGGCACCACCTGGTCATCCAGCAGCGCCACCAACCAGCGAATGGGACGGGGGAACCGCAATTCCCCGTCGCGCCAGCGCATAAACCGCTTCCCTTCTAAATCCAGAACCCACTGGGGAGCCAACTCCTGCAACAACTCCGCCGAGGTCCGCCCCGCCACAAAATGCTTTAGGAAGACAAATTCCCCTTTGTCCGTCGGTCGAATTTCCAAGGCGTCCGGCGTCGCCCCATACTTCTTGGCAAAACCGATCGCCGCCTTAGTCGCCTCGCCATCACGAAACGCAGCCTTCGCCGGAGGTCCTTTAATTTCTTCGTTCTTATCTTCCTGACGCTCCGGTAAACCCTCGATCAACACCGCCAACCGTCGAGGGGTGCCGAAATACTGAATCGACTCCACCGCCAAATCCGCTTCCTTCAGGCTCGCAGGAATCAGGGTTTTCCACTGGGCGATCGCCTGGTCAACAAAACTAGCGGGGAGTTCTTCGGTACCGACTTCAAACAAAAATGCGGGCATGGGTTAGGAGATGGGCGGAAACAGTCGCGCCAGGCATTCAAAAACAACCTAATCAGTTTAAAGGAGTTTCGGAACACCCAGCCCTAAGACTCGAAGCCAATAGGGGCGTACCTGATTCTTGCAACTTTCTGAAATTGAAGTGCTGAAAAATTTTTCGCGCACAGCGCGAAGGGGGCAAAGGGCAAAAGGGCTTAAGAGCAAAGGGCAAGGTCTCTGGACAACCGCTAAAAAGCCCTCGGAGCCACACAACACACACGAAAACCGATGTAGTTGACGCGGAACCCGCGCGAAAAGTAGTTGCGACAGGCAGACCGGCAATACCTAGGATCGTAGTTCCAGGAGCCGCCGCGCAGCAGACGACGATCTACTTGACTTGACTTTCGAGCCGAACCATCGGTAGGCGCACCATCATAATTGGAAAACCACACATCGTCGCACCATTCCAAAACATTACCGTGCATATCGAATAAACCCCAGCTATTTCCTGGAAACTGCCCCACAGGTGTCGTTTCCTCTCGATACTTACCTTTCGGTCCTTTGTCATAGGTGTAGTTAGCGTCGTAATTAGCGATTTCAGCGTTTAGCGTCGGACCAAAAGCAAACGCAGTATCGGAGCCAGCCCGACAGGCATACTCCCACCGGGATTCACTAGGTAAGCCAACAGATTCCCCAGTAAAGCGAGACACCCGTTGGCAAAATTCTCGCGCCTCATCCCAGCTAATTTGCTCCACAGGACGCTGAGCACCCTTAAACTCCGACGGGTCAACCTCTAAATCCACTTGCACTTTTGGCAAAGCCGCAACCCGACGCCACTGCATTTGGGTCACTGGATACTTTCCCATCCAAAACTCTGGAATCTGCACTAAATGCCTGGGTCCCTCCTCATAGTCATCAATAATTTTTTTAAGAGCGTCCCGCTCTAATTCATCGGAAGGCGACCCCATCCAAAACTGACCTGCTGGCACCTTCACCAAGGTCAAAGTAATCCCCTCACCTAAATCCAAATCCCAATATTCCGCCGTTTTCCGCTGACGCTCAATAACTTTTCCCTGCTCATCCACCCGCACCGTCTCAAACTCAAACAGCGGTCGAATCTTCGGCGTATCTTTAGGCGTCGCTTTGGGCTTCGGTGAAGACACCTGTGCAAAAGACTGCACCAGCTCTTGAGTCACCGGATTATCCGGGTTTTCCTCACAAAATGCCCGATACAGCTCATCCAACCGCCCCTTTGCGTCCGCCCATTTCAGCAGAGCAAAAGCCACCACTTCCAGCCCCGTCTTTGAAGTTATGCTGGGCAACCGCTCACCAAAATCCTCCTCCAAAAACATCTCCAGCAAGTCATAGCTGGGATAAACCGTCGTCAAAGCCTCACGGAATTGCTTTTTAGTCTGGCGGGTCCAATCCATGGAGTCAGCGCGAAGTGGATAAATAGCTCAGCAATTATTGTACGAGGTTAGCCAAAGCCTCAAAGCCCAAACCATAGCGCCATCAATCCAATTGAGTATCAACCGAAAGCAATGCCGCGATAGATGGAGATGGGCCGTAGTTGCAATTCCAGAGCGATCGCCTCAAGTTTCAAAACCTTCTCAAGACCGGTATTCAGATCCAACAGCCGCAATTCTATTGTGCGATCGCGACCCGCCGGTTATTGGAATAATTTCTCCGTTGCGATACTCATGGCGTTGCTCCGCAGTCTGTTAGCGATCGCGGTATTCATCAACGGTATAAGTACGGGGCTGGGTACTAAACATGGGAACGACGAGTCAATCTAATACTGCCCTTCAAGTGCCCTGCACTTTGAGCTGTCTTCCTAACTTCACCTCGTAATATCGGCAAGCTAGACAACCGACGCCGTAAATGATCGCGGCATCGGACGAAATCCCGATCGCGGTTCCCAAACCTGGCAAGAGTTCCAAAAAGCTCAAGCCCGATTTCAGGGTGCCAGAGCTGCCAGTAAACACCGCCCAAATTGCTAGCACTTCCCCCCGACGCTCTACATCGTCAGTGGAAAAGCCATAAATCGCCGCAATCTTATAAATCATTTCAGCCTGTAGAGCCGCGATCGCCCCAAGGTCTAATGCAAACAAAAGCACTGCGAAGGGAGGAATGAGATTAGTTAACAGTCCCACCTGGGCCCCTTGAAGCGTTGTTTGACTCACAATCCGCTGCGCCAGCTTCTCATTCGTGTCAAGGGGAAACTTGACCCGCAGTTCTGCCACCTCTCGGCGCACCTTGTCATCATTAACCTGCCCCAAGGCTGCCAACAGCCAGCTCAAGCCAGGGAGCCCAGTGGCAAACTTAATAAAAGGAATGTCTGCGATCGGAGCAACAGCAGTACCAAAGAAGCGAGTGGTTCTCTCTATTAACGGATATATAGAACTAACAAAAACATCTCCCACAGTGTTCGTGCCTTCTTGTAAAGCTGTTGAGAATGCGCTGAAAGCACGAGCCACACTGTCAACGGCTGAGTCAAAATTTTGACTAGGGGGGGCAGAACCCATAGATTTACTCCTTCCAAGGTACTAACCATTGTTAGCAGCCCAGTGCCGGCCATACATCAACCATAAGGTGGACAATCTATTCTGTTGCAAAACAGGGGAAGTGAAATCCGTACGGAATATGACCTTCTAATCCGCAGACAATAAAATAAATCCAGGAATCGACACCAGTGATCTACTCTTGCCAATGCTGCGGTTCATTGAGGGCGTCGGCGCAAATGACTTTGCCGGAGAGAGATTCCGCCGCCCCAGGTTTCAGTTCCCGCACCATCCACGCATCTGCATCCTTTTCAGGCACGGGATAAGTGGGGATAAAACCTTGTTTACCAGCAGGGGAAAAGCCATGGCGGGGATAGTAGCTGGGGTAGCCCAGGAGAAACGCTAAGTCTACTTCCGATGCCGCTAACCGTTGGATTGCATCTTCAATGAGCTGTCCGCCGATGCCTTGTTTTTGATGGGTGGGATGGACGCACAGAGGGGCGAGCATCACGATGGATTCGGTGCGATCGCCCCCCTCTAACCAAGCATTAGAGAACAAAATATACCCCACAATTTCTTCACCAGTGTCGCCTTGAAGGGTCGCCACTAAGGACACAACAGGCTGAGCTGTGGGATCTTTAATTAAGTCGTTTACCAAGTCAACAATAATCGCTCCTTCCTTGGGGAACGCGGCAGTTATCACCTGGGCGATCGCCCCCATATCAGAAGATAAAGCGCATCGAATTTTAAGCTGGCTAAGCAATATAAACCTCCCCTAGCGCTTCTTGATAAATTTCATTTCCCCTGGCAACTCTCCATCCTGCTCAACGCCCACCGGCACCCAGCCTAAATGCAGATGAAAACCATAGGCTCTGAGGGTTGGGTCATTGCCAGTTAACAGCCAAATTTCATCCATGCCTTGATCCCAAAACCACCTCTCAGTCACTTCCATCAAAGCTCGCCCAGCCCCTCGTCCCTCAAAATCAGGTCGCACAAAAATTCCGAATATCGTCCGTTCCGTGGCACTAGCAATGGAAAAACCGATCACCCGCTCTTCTAGCTGTGCAATCCATGCACAGCAATCCGTTTCTAACATGGTGGCAACGGAATCTGGAGTAATGCCTAGTTCAGCTATTTCTTCGCGAGATTGGTAATTCTCGACGACCCCTGTTCGAATTTCAAACAAAGTCTCAATATCCTCTCGTTGAGCGGTGCGAATTCGAAGTTGTTCTCGATTTTCATCCATCGCAATCGTGCCTCGCTCCACATTTGAATCGTCAGAAATATTGCATATTAAATGACCGCCCACGCCGCCAAACCAACCGTCAAGACCCCTAACGCGATCGCCCAAAACAGCCCATCGTTATAACGACGCTCTTCAGGGGGTAATGGCGGCTCAGCGGGAGGCTCCGTTACTGAGCTTTTCGTGTTTTTGCGGGGGCGGCTAATCGGAACCTGAGAGCGCTCATCTTCTTCTAGGGAAGAGAGATCGGGAATTTCTGTCATCCATTCCTTGGGACGATTAAGCTGGGGCGCCTCCAAAATTTCCAACAGTCGCCGCGCCTGTTTTCGCACCGTAAAATCGGGATGGGTACAGAGTTTTCGACACAGTCCCAAAGCACTGTCCCGTAACCCCAACGCTTCATAGGCTGTTACTAACCAAACTGAAATCTCCCCCCCCAATGGAGAGATGGGGTTCTGCATCACTCCCGCCGCCGTTTCTAAAGTATTAATGGCATCGCGATATCGACCCGATTCGTAGGCAGCTTTTCCCCGTTGCAACAGCCCCCGTGCCTGGGATTTCCGATCTTCCGCTAGTTCCTTCTCCAGCTCCGTTTGGGGCAGCTGATTATCATTGGGAGCCCTATCCGTTGAATCAGGCAAATTAGCCGGGTCTGCCTTGGAGTCGGAGCCTGAATCGGTCACGGGGGAATCAGTCACAGTAGTGCTTTGGGATAATTAAGTTAACCTTTGGTCATCCTAAACTTCATAGCCATTTCCCGTCATGACAATACCGTTTAATCCATTGCCCATATCCTGCAATTTATTTCAAAAGCGATCGCTCTCCTTACTCACGGGCAGCTTAGCCACAGGCAGCTTGGCGATCGCTCCTCTACTGGGTCTTGCAGCCCCCACCAGCCTGTTCCCTGCAACGGTCAATATGACTACCATTGCCCCCGTAGCTCAGGTACCTGAGCGATTCCCCCCCCAGATAGCCTGTCGCCGTCCCCTGCCCCTTCAACCCGTCGGTGGCAATGATCCAGAGGTGATCAAGCGCGTGTCTTTGCCCAGCTTGCTTGTGTCTCGCAGTAACTGGAACACGGACTTTGTGGTGCCTACGGAAATTAACTTCACCAGTTTCCGCGTCAATCTGTTCTTTAAAGATTCCGGCACTTACAACGTCAAAGCCTTTTTAAAGTACGGCGATGATTCCAACGACCGATTTTACGATCAAAAGGTGGTTACCGAAGCCAACGAATTGGTGCAAATGCAGGCATTTCCCCGTCGTCGCAGCAACAATCGCGTCTTGCAACCCTTCCAGGTCAATACCCTTGTGGGCAATGTAGGCACCGTGGGCAACGTGTACGTGGTGTCCGTGGATGGATGTCGCTAAGGCTGACGTCCTTAATGACTAAATTGATTCAGTCCTCTGCCTCGTCTGACCCATCAGCGTCTCCCTCCGATGTCGCTGACGTTGGGCGAGGTCTCACTTGATATCGAGCCTTGTAGAACGTTTCTAAGCTGTGGCGATCGCCCACAAAGCGCCAATGCCAGGGCTCGTAGGCAATACCTTGCACATTGTCCCGAGGAAAGGACAGCTCAAAATTAAACTGAACGGCGTTGCGATCCAGCCACTCAAACGCCCGAGTGTCCTCAAAAGACTCGCTCAAATTCACCGACGGCACTGCCGCGTCGCCCAAATCAATGGCGTAGCCCGTATGGTGTTCGCTATAGCCGGGAGGAGCACTTACCTCTGCCCGCTCGTCGGGAGTTTGGCGACGGTTAGCCTTGATATCAAAGAAAATCTGCTGCTGTTGAGCAATGGATCGAAATGCCGAAATCATTGCCAAAGAAATACCATCCCGTCGCGCCGCTTGGTCTAGTTCGCGGAAACTTTCGGCCGCCGCTGAACGCAGCAAAAATAGCCCATCAGCGGAAATCGCCACTAAATCGTCTTCCGGCGCTTCCTCGTAGGGCAAATGGCCCAACAAGTCATCGGAATTAATCGTCGGCGACGCGTTGGGATCCGACACTTCCTCCACGTCAGGCGTTTTGGGAGCAAATAAGTCGCCTGCCAACAAATCCTCTAGCTGTCCTGTACTCCACGCCCACAGAGCCATTGCAGCAATTCCAGCAAATACCAATGCCAGCGCCCCTAAGAGCCAACCCAGCCCTCCCTTTCGGGGTTTCTTAGTCGCTGGATAGCCGCCGTCACGCACTGCCTCAGCCACCTCTGTGGAGATACGGCTTCGACGCCCTGATGCTGTCTGGGAAAGCGATCGCCCAAAGCCAATATCATCAGTTTCCGACTCGGATTCCTTAGATGCGGCAGACTCATCCATGGCACGTAAAAGCTAGTGCTTAAAAGTTATATTTCGCCAAACCAAACGGCTTTGATCGCCAAACCAAAACCGCCGCTCACGAAGTTTAGCCGATCCACACTAAGCTCTCTGCAGCCTCGTCATAGCCACTGTCACGACTCAAGCCAGAGCAGGTGGTCACTTCACTGGTGCTATCCTCTGCCTTTTTATAGTCAGTGGTGGAGGCCGCTGCGGCACCAGATACCGTACCGTTACGCTGTCCAGACGCAACAAACCCTTTCCGATGCTGGCTTGCCGCCGGACGCAATGTGGTTGTCCGATTTGATGGGCTGGCAGCCTGCCGTGGCTTACGATTACCCGGAGGTGCTGCCGGGGGCCCCGTGACAAATCCTTTACGATGGGCAGGCTTCTGATTAACGGTAGCTTTTTGCCAAGCCAGGGACTTTTGCAGCGATCGCCGCTCTGGCTCAACCAACTTGTCTACAAAATACTCAACGGTTTTCTCTTTGATCCAGCCACGCTGCACCAAAATTTCGCCGAACCGCAGTCCGGTCATTTCCTGATCATTGAGCACCACCTGAACCTGGGCAGGACTAATCAATCCTGCTTCCACGAAATAGGCTCCTAAAGGACGAAACATAGGGTCAGCAACGGCTGTTGCCATCCCTTGAACCGCCCTAGAACTCCTCTCTGATGTGTGCGTCATGATAAACCTCAACAAACAAAGCCTTTATGCTCGCCTAAAACCCGGGAAGAAGGCTTAGGGAAATCTTGCGAAAGCAAACCTAACTATTAGCTCAAACGACCCAAACGCTTTCGAGAACTTTGTCCTTCAACAAAGTTGCCCTTGGAAAGCGCATAAGCAGCGCTGGAATTTCCCCCTAGGCAGGCGGGAGACCATTATCCTTAAGCAAAAGCTGGCACAATGCCTAACACTTTTCAACTCTCAGACATTCAAACAGGAAAATATGCAACATTGATCAACTATTCACAGGCGTCTCTGCCGCTTTCAGAAATTTAAGAGACAGCAGCGTTAAAGCCCGGCTTATTAACCAAAGCTTTGCAACCTTGAAACAGCAAACCATGAGAGGAGTGAGAATTCGAGTGCTTTCCGTATATTTACTAGGCTAACATGCCCCACAAAATTCTTGGACAGATTAAGAAAGTAAAGAAGAGCTATTGAGAGGGTAATCGGTAGCGTTCATATTGCTCAAAGGGTTGGCAAATCCAGCGATCGCCGTCCACCTGGTCAATGTAGTAGTCGGGGGTCACCGCTGAAGTGGATTTACACCATAGGGTGGCCGTTTTAATTATTTCCACGTCTTGCCCATGGTGTTGGTGTAGCCACTGTAGCGATCGCTGAAGGGTACTTCCAGAATCTGCCAAATCATCCACTAGAAGCACGTTGGGACCCAGACGAGGCACCGTGGTGGACAGGGTTTGAGAGAGGGTCACCCCTAGGCGATCGCGCCCCACCTCTCCGCCGTAGGAGCGCACTGAGAGAATAGCAAGGGGTTTATCGTGGATTCTGGACAGAATATCCCCAACCCTTAAGCCGCCGCGAGCAATGCAAACGATTGCATCAAAGGTCCACTGGGAATGGTGAATATTTAAGGCAAGCTGCTCGATTTTTTGATGATAGTCATCCCAGGAAACGTGTAAATCATCGGAAGAAGAGCTCCCAGGCAAGGTGTCGTCCGGCGGTGAGGACATTGGAGGTCGCGACGCAGAATCCCAAGTCATAGAAGAACTAGAGTACAGATTGATGGAGACACAATTGGTAGAGCAGATTGTCACCAAGGCAACGCTCAGTTAATCCTCGATGCCCAGCAGCAAGGGTTTCAGCCCCAATTTTTTCGCAAAAAGCATTGATGACGGCACTACACCAGACGTTAACTCTTAACGAGCGCGCGCCCCAGATCACACAAGTTTTACGCAAAGGAGAATACACGCTCTCCAATGAGGAACCCCAAAGGCCGTAGCCTTAACCCCTTAATTTTCAAGCTGTGCCATTGCAGTCACTAGTGACAGCGCCATGGTCATTCTACAAATTCAGAGTTAACAAACCGCAGACCTAAAACAGGTTGAGGATGTCCAGCTGCTCTTGAACCGCTGTTTCTGACGATGCACTTAGGGGAGAGTTTGTTTCTTGGATACTTTTTAAATTTGTAGTTTTTTTAATTTTTTTGTCATTGGTTTTACGGAGCCCCGTGGCGATACGGGAGTGCTTCTCGATTTGCCCCATAACTTGGCGAGCGCGGTGGATAGTTTTTTGGGGCAAGCCAGCTAAACGAGCCGCCTCGATGCCATAGGATTTATCGGCACCACCCGGCTGAACCTGGTGGAGGAAAACAATGCGATCGCCCTGCTCTTGGACCGTCACTTGAAAGTTAGCCACGGTGGGAATCAATGCCGCCAGTTCATTTAGCTCGTGGTAGTGGGTGGCAAAAATGGCGCGGGTTTTAAGATCATTGGCGAGATATTCAGCAACGGCCCAGGCAATGGAAAGTCCGTCAAAGGTGGCGGTGCCCCGTCCGATCTCATCCAGCAGCACCAGCGATCGCTCGGTGGCGTGGTTGAGAATATTTGCCGTTTCATTCATTTCCACCATAAAAGTGGACTGCCCGGTGGCTAGGTCGTCCACAGCTCCCACCCGGGTGAAAATGCGATCGCTAATGCCCAATGTCGCCCCTTGAGCCGGAACGTAGCTGCCCACCTGGGCCATCAACTGAATCAGCCCCACCTGGCGCAAATAGCAGCTTTTACCGCTGGCATTGGGACCAGTAAGAATTACCAAATCGGGAGGATGGGACCTGGCAGTGTTTTTATCAGAGCTGCCTAGGGCGGTGGAGTTGGGCACAAAAAATCCGTCGGGCAGGGAATATTCCACCACCGGGTGACGACCCTGGGTGATTTTCAGGGCGCGATCGCGGGTCATGGTTGGGCAACAATATCCTCGCAGAACCGCAACTTCGGCGAAACAGGTGAGCACATCCACAGCAGCGACGCCCCGAGCCACGGAGCGAATGGGATCCGCAAGCTCCCCGGCCCCGTTGCGCAACTGACAAAAGATTTCGTATTCCAGCAGATTGGTTTCGTCCTGAGAGGATAAAATCCGCGCCTCTCGCTCCTTCAGTTCTGGGGTAATGTAGCGCTCTTCGTTAGTCAGAGTTTGCTTGCGAATGTAGTCGTCTGGCGCCAGGTCCGCTTTGGCGCGGGGAATGCCAATGTAATAGCCAAAGGTTTTGTTGAAGCGAACTTTTAGGGTCGACAGCCCCAGCCGTTCCCGTTCCCGCTGTTCCAACGCCGCCAGCCAGGTTCGATCATCCACTGCCCGCGATCGCAGCTCATCTAACTCCCCGCTAACCCCATCGCGAATCAGACCCCCTTCAGTAATGGAAATGGGCAAATCCGCCCGCAAAAAACTTTTTAGGCGCAACGCTAGCTTTTCCAGCGGCTCCGGTACCTGGTTCACGGCTTTGAGGTAAGGAGACTGACAGGTCGCCACTAACTGCGCTAAATCCGGTAGCTTTTGCAGAGAGTCGGCTAAAGCCATAAGTTCTCGGGCATTAGCAGTGCCGGCCCCCGATCGCCCTGCCAGTCGCTCCAGATCGTAAATTTGTCGCAAATTTGCCTGCAGATCCCGCCGCAGTTGGGTGTTGCCAATCAGTTCCCCCACGGTCCGATGGCGGGCAGTAATAGATTTGGTATCCAACAACGGCTGCAGCAACCATCGTCGCAATGCCCGGCTGCCCATACTGGTCACCGTTTGGTCCAACGCCCATAACAAAGACCCGTGTAATAACCCATCCCGCACTGTTTGTACAATTTCTAAGTTGCGGCGAGTTTGGTGATCCAGGATTAAATAGTCAGTAATGGTATAGGTTTTCAAGGTTTGCAACGGCACCTGATCCCCCTCCACAGCGTTGCCGTCGCTGCCCCCCTTAAAGGTGTCCTGGATGTATTCCAGCAGTCCCCCGGCGGCCCGAATGGCTAGGGGCAGGCGATCGCACCCTAATCCCTCCAGCGATCGCACCCGAAACCGCTGCATTAACCGTTGCCGCGCTTCATCGAGCCCAAAAGCCGACGCCGGACGGAGAGCGTAGCAAAATTCCTGGGGTAGGGCATCGGAAATTTTGCCGCCGCGATTTTCCAAAGAATCGCGACTTTCCCCAGGGCGCAGTAATCCCACCAGATCCGGCGCATCCACCGGCGTCAGAACCTCCGACGGCTGCAGCCGCAATAGCTCCTGGGTTAACGGATCCAGTCCTTCCCCCTGGGTGGTCCAAAACTCCCCCGTGGACACATCCCCGTGGGCCAGCCCCCAGGTATTGCCCGCCACCACCGCCGCCGCCAAAAAATTATTCCGCCGGGCAGCCAACATCCCCGTTTCAATCACTGTCCCTGGCGTCAAGACCCGGGTCACTTCCCGCCGCACCAGTCCCTGGGCTTGGGCGGGATCCTCCGTTTGGTCAGCGATCGCCACCGCATAACCTCGATTCACCAGCTGAGCTGCGTATCGATTTAACGCATGGTGGGGCACGCCAGCCATGGGCACCCGTCCAATTTTTTTCCCCGCGTCTTTGCTGGTAAGCGTCAGCTCCAACACTTCGGACACCGTGCAAGCATCCTGAAAAAACGTTTCGTAAAAATCTCCCACCCGGTACAGCAGCAGCGCCTGCACGTGGTCGCCTTTTGTGCGCACATATTCCTGCATCATGGGCGTCAAATCATCAAACACCACCTCAAAGCAGTTGCGATTGGGAATGTTGCGATCACCCGGTCCAGTCATAGCCTCGAGAAAAGCAGGGAACTAACAAACACCTGCTCACAGACACCTGAGTTTTCTAGGGTAAACCACCCCAATTGCCTCTACCCCAATTCACAACGATTACAAATACTTCAGGCAACCAAACACAACATTAGGGTCAAAAAATTAGCGTTCGGGGACACAAACGGTAAAGGTGGAGCCTTGCCCCGGGTCAGATTTAACCTCAATAAACCCGCGGTGATCTTCCATAATTTGATAGGCGATCGCTAACCCCAGTCCTGCCCCCTGTCCCACTGGCTTTGTGGTGAAGAAAGGGTCAAAAATTTTTCTTTGAATATCTTCAGCGATACCTGCTCCGTTATCTTCAATGGACACATACACCAACCCTTGGTTGTTTAAGCCTGTACCAATGCGAATGACCTTTTCACGGCAATCTGAATCCAATTCTGAGTCCAATAAAGCATCGGCAGCATTGGCCAAAAGATGCCGAAACACCTGATTCAGTTGGGCGGGATAACACTTGACCAGGGGAAGGGTTCCGTAGTCTTTTTTGACGTGAATGTTGTGCTCTAGCTTATGGGCTAAAACGCGCAGGGCACTGTCGATTCCTTCATGTAAATCCACAGTGTCAACAATTCTGTTATCCAGCCGAGAAAACTTTCTCAGGGCAAGCACGGAGTCCTTAATACGCTTTCCTCCTGATCTGAGAGACCGAATAATATTCGGCAAGTCTTCCAGGAGAAACTCAATTTCCACATTTTCAAGCTGTTCCCTTAAAACAGTGTCGCCATAGGCATCGTGTTCATCACAGTGGGAGGCGATCGCCATTAAATCCTCGGCATAGCCCTCCAAGTGGGTAATATTCCCCGCAATAAAATTAAGAGGATTATTGATTTCGTGGGCAATTCCCGCCACCATTTGTCCCAAGGCAGACATTTTCTCCGTCTGAATGAGCTTCACCTGAGTTTCTTTGAGTTTTTTCAGCGCCTGTTCTGCCTCTTGGGCGCGATCTCGGGCTACTCCTTCCGCCTTTTCCGCAATCTCTTCCTTTTCCTTTAAAGCCTACTTTAGCCTGTCCTTTTGTAGTTCCAGCTCCTGGGTTAGGTCGTCCTTACTCGTTAACAACGTCAGGAAATCAGCGATGGAATCGTGAATTGCAAAATCTGGCGTTGCAGGATTGAGAGATGATGGGAAGTGATCAGCCATCGAATCCAAACTCCCCCGACCTATGCAATGCCCTCGCTGTCAGTCCACCGCCATTTCAAAAAATGGCTTCCGAGGCTCTAAACAGAATCATCGCTGCCGTGACTGTGGGCGGCAATTCATTGAAACTCCTCAAACTCACCGAGGCTACAGTGACGACGTGCGAGAACTGTGTCTGAAGACTGACGGGGTGACAAGAAGGCTAAAAGGCTTCCTGTATCTTCCTCTTAGCCCTT
>ERZ1740067.295-NODE-295-length-41292-cov-7.505323_pt1 | contig 41292 bp, 44 predicted proteins | sample MGYA00581736_ERZ1740067 | MGnify/ENA primary metagenome ERZ1740067 (study PRJEB43018, sample SAMN04849236) | marine metagenome | isolation source: floating plastic debris | place: Pacific Ocean | collected 2008-08-27 | study: EMG produced TPA metagenomics assembly... | reverse complement strand
CTCAAAGGCCCCTTTGGAAACCCCCAACGCCTCATCTTCGTAATTCGCCTTCATATAAAGCCCCCAAATAGGCAACGCCATAGATGCCCCTTGACCATAAATAGTTCGACTAAAGTGAACGGACCGCTCCTCACCACCTACCCAAACACCGGTGACCAAATTGGGCACCATACCCATAAACCAGCCATCGCTTTGATTTTGTGTAGTGCCCGTTTTACCGGCAATTGGATTGTCAAATTCATACGGATAGCCTGTTATAATCTCTTTGTACACAAAATTATCCTTATTCCATGAATGTCTTAAACGAGCACCTGAACCGTGCTGCGTGACCCCTTCCATTAAATTGACCATAGTGTAGGCCACATCTTTACTCAATACATCTTTCGTTTTGGGCACATATTCATAAAGTACTGTGCCATTTTTATCTTCGATACGGGTAATCATGACCGGCTGCACATATACTCCTTGATTGGCGAAGGTGCCGTACGCCCCAACCATTTCATAGACATTAACTTCAGGCACACCTAAGGCTATTGCGGGTACCTCAAGAATTTCTCTTGTAAATCCCATATTTTTTGCAATGGATGCAACTGAACCCGGACCTACTTGGTCAATCAACTGGGCCGTGACCGTATTCACGGAATTGGCCAAGGCATTTTTCAAGGTTCGTTTTTTTAGTGAATACTTCCCGTCAGAATTTTTGGGGCACCACTGCTCAACGTTACCATGCTTCATCGGTTCGATACAATATTGTGTGTCAGGTAATGAATCACAAGGGGAATACCGTAATTGATCGATGGCAGCTGCATATACGAAAGGTTTAAAGGTAGAACCTGCTTGACGGGACCCTTGAATAACGTTGTCATATTGAAAATGTTTGTAATCGACGCCGCCTACCCAAGCCTTCACATGGCCCGTTTGGGGTTCCATAGACATCATGGCAGTACGTAGAAACGTTTTATAGTATTTGATGGAGTCCAAAGGGGTCATAATAGTATCCTTTTCATAAGAATCACTGTTCCAATCAAAGACATTCATCTCTGTTTTTTCATTGAAGGATGCACGAATCTCGGCATCAGAAAGCCCTTGTCGCTTTAACGCCCTCCATCGGGGAGATGTGATGATGGCCCGCTCCAGAATACCTTCAATTTCTGCTGAATTTAAATCTAAAAATGGTGCAGTAGGGTTCCGCTCTGGTGTGTTCTGATTAAAGAATTCTGCTTGAAGCTTCTTCATATGGGCCTCAACGGCATTCTCTGCATTCTTTTGCATTCTTGAATCAATGGTAGTATAGACTTTTAGGCCATCTAGGTAAATATTGTAATTGGAACCATCGGGTTTTGGATGCTCCTTGACCCAATTGTTCAACCACTTTTGCATATACATTCTAAAGTAGGTGGCAAGGCCTTCTCGATGCGATTCAGGGCTGAAGTTTAAATCCATCTCAAGGTTTTGCAAAGAATCTTTTTCAATATCCGTAAGGTAGCCGTATTTGGCCATTTGGCTTAGAACGGTATTACGACGGTTGAGTACCATTTCTTCCCTTCGAAGTGGATTGAATAAGGAAGAGTTTTTGAGCATCCCCACAAGCATTGCCGATTCTTCAACCTTTAATTCTATGGGCTCTTTACCAAAATAGATTCTTGCTGCGGACCGTATACCGTCGGCCGCATAACCAAAATCATAAATATTAAGGTACATGGCTATAATTTCCTCTTTGGTGTACTGTCGCTCCAATTGTGTTGCCAAAACCCATTCTTTTATCTTTTGGGTAATGGCATTGGTCGTGCTTTCTTTGTCTCTAGCTCCGATAAAAAGTTGTCGGGCCAGTTGCTGCGAAATGGTACTCGCCCCTCCTTTTTTTCCCAAATAGGCCAGGGCACGTAAAAATCCCCTTGCATCTATACCCGCATGATTGTAATACCTGGCATCTTCGGTGGCCACCAAGGCATTGACCAGATTTTCGGGCAAATCTTTGAAATCAACTGGTGTTCTATTGTCGTCTAGATATAATTTACCTAGGGTTTCACCATCTGACGACAAGAATTCAGTAGCCAAATTCGTCTCAGGATTCTCTAGGTATTGGTATTCGGGCATATCACCAAAAAAACCCCAAGAAGCCATTGAAAAAATAAGGAAGACAACTAGAACCCCTGCACCAAAAAGGGCCCAAAACCAAATTATAAATTTTGAAAAGCTTTTTTTAGGGGATTTTTTTTGGGCCATGCTATTGTGCTTTTTCTATTTGAATGCCCACGTCAGTAATCCCTTCCAAATTGTCCAATCCATTTACCTCTCCATTTTTACGCATGGCATGCAAAACGTTTACGGTATATACGCCAGATTCTTCAAAAACGACGTTTTCTTTATACCAAAGTTTACTTTCTTTTACGCTTCCGTTTCCCTTTCCCAACCATTCCCCCGAAGGCAAGGCCATCTCATACTCCAAGGTATCCACTTTTGTATTACCACTGGGCGCTTCCAACTTCACTATGACAAAAAGGTTACTGAATTCATAACGACTATCATTTCTAATATTGAGAAACATATGGTGCCGGTTTACGGTATCCAATGCTTTCAGCGAAAACTGAACGGTATCCTTACGCTTCCAAGTTCCATTTCCTAACGCAACATATTCGCTATGTACTAGATTTTCGTTACAGGAAAATAGGCACAGCGATAAGGCCATAATTACAAAACGACTATGCATGTTTTGCTTTATTTTTCTGATTCTTAGTACGATGATTTCTGTTCTTCCGTTTCTTGTTCTTTTTCCGTTTAGGGCGATCAAATCGAGTTAAACTGTCTTGCCCAACGACATTTTCAAACGTCAATCGTTCTTCAGTATTGGTTTCGGTCACATAGTCTTCAAGACCTTCCACTTTTACACCTTTTTTGTTCAGCTCCAATATTTCAAGAACCTGCTGTTTTCGCAGAGCGTACCATTTTGAGGGGTCGTTGCGGTAGGAGAACCAAAGCGTTTCTTTGAAAATATCGACTTTCTGACAAAAGGCAACGCTTTTTTCGGTCTGTAATTTGCAATCGGCGGGAGGAAAATCTTTCAACGCTTCCAGATACATATCGAGCTCGTAGTTCAAACAACACTTAAGTTTACCGCATTGTCCTGCCAATTTTTGGGGATTCAAGGCCAATTGCTGATAGCGCGCCGATGCGGTACTGACCGACCTAAAATCGGTCAACCATGTGGAACAACAGAGTTCACGACCACATGATCCAATACCACCCAAACGTTGCGCTTCTTGACGATAGCCAATTTGGCGCATTTCAATTCGAATGCCAAAGGCTTTTGCCATATCTTTTATCAACTGCCTAAAATCGACACGATCTTCTGCAGTATAATAAAAAGTAGCTTTTGATCCATCGCCCTGAAACTCCACATCACTGAGCTTCATCTCCAATTTTAAGGAAATTGCAATTTCTCTTGACCTTTTCTGAATCTCTTCTTCACGATTGCGGCACTTTTGCCAAATATCGATATCACGTTGGGTTGCTTTACGATAAATCTTAGGTAACCCTTTGTCTTCTGGGTTTACCTTTTTCCGTTTCATCTGCACCCTAACCAACTCTCCAGTCAGGGTTACAATGCCCACATCGTGCCCTGACTTGGCCTGCGTGGCCACGATATCACCAATGGCCAAGGGTAAATCAGTATTTCGAAAAAATTCTTTTCTGCTGTTTTTAAAACGTACCTCAACACAGTCAAAAAGGGTTTGACCATTGGGCAGCGACATATTGGAAAGCCAATCAAAAACGGTGAGCTTATTACAACCATCTGTGCCACAAGTACCATTGTTCTTGCAGCCCCGCGGTTGCCCATCCTTGCCGTTAGAGCAACTGCTACATGCCATAAATGACGTAAATATCGTGAATCACAAACCCGACTCCGAATTTGTGATTTTGGTTCATATTAGTTTGTAGTAAAGATAGCTAAATTTTGAGGAAGGATTTTTGCTCAATTCTTAAATTTCAGCGCTTCAGACCGACCTTTTTTGAATATTTTATTGCTTGCATGTTTGCCCTTGCGCAATTTCTTTTGTTCTTCATAGGGCAGTGCAGTCACCTCTTTGCAATCACGAGAACAACAATTGTTCATTTTTTCGGCACATTCCTCACATTGAATGAATAATAAATGACAAGCTTCATTGGCGCAATTGACATGGGTATCACAGGGCTTACCGCACTGATGGCATTTCGCAATGACCTCATCTGAGATCTCCTCACACCGGCGGTGGTCAATGACTAAGTTTTTGCCTTTAAATATATTTTCGTTACCCTTGTTTCTCACTTGCCGGTTATAATCAATAATGCCGCCTTCTAGTTGATATACATTTTTGAACCCTTTGTGTTTGTAATAGGCACTGGCTTTTTCACAACGAATACCCCCTGTGCAGTACATAACCAGCTTCTTATCTTCTTTGTGCCGAGCCAATTGCTTTTCTATAACATCCAAAGAATCTCTAAACGTATCAACATCGGGCGTAATGGCACTTTCAAAATGGCCAATTTCACTTTCGTAGTGATTGCGCATATCTACTACAACACTTTCAGGGTCATCGATCAAGGCATTGAATTCTTTTGCGTTCACATGAACCCCTTTGTTGGTTACATCAAAAGTGTCGTCATTCAAGCCGTCGGCGACAATTTTGTGTCGTACTTTGACCTTCAGCTTAAGAAATGATTTATTGTCTTGTTCGACAGCAACGTTCAAACGCACCCCTTCTAAAAACGAAATACTATCCAAATGATTCTTGAATGCTTCAAAGTTTTCCGCTGGCAAGGATAGTTGCGCATTAATACCTTCATTGGCCACATAAATTCGGCCCAAGACCTCAAGTTCATTCCAATGAATGAAAAGATGATTTCTAAAAATCTGGGGGTTGCCTATATGTGCATATGTGTAGAAGGAAATGGTCAACCGATCTTTACCGGCTTCCTCAATCAATTGCTCCCTCTCTTTTGCACTTAATGTATTGTACAGTTGCATGCTATACCTTTTTTAAGTTCAAAGACGGTGTTCAAGAAGCGCAAATATAGCCAAATAAAAAAGCGTCCGGGGCAAGGGACGCTTCATGACCAATATCTTTTCTTTTTCATTTATTTTGACAGGTAATTTGAGTAAATTCCTGGGCAAAATCTTACATTAGTCAATAGTAAGAGTACTAATGCTTCAAATGGTTGCGTTGTACTTCGGGTAAAATATATTCCTCTCAATGAAGTATGATACGCTACGCTTTTTTAGCATTAAATTCAATTACTTTCCCAATTAGGGTCTCGCCAATAAATGCTATTTTCGTCATCTAATTTTACAAGAAGATGAGTAACGAAAAAGAAGCCAAACTCAAAGCCCTAAAACTTACCTTAGATAAACTTGACAAAACTTATGGAAAAGGTGCCGTCATGAAGATGGGCGACAGTGTAATCGAAGATGTCGAAGTGATTTCTTCAGGTTCATTGGGATTGGATTTGGCCCTTGGCGTCGGGGGATACCCCAGGGGTAGGGTTATCGAAATTTACGGACCGGAATCTTCAGGTAAAACGACCTTAACTTTACATGCCATCGCCGAAGCGCAAAAATCAGGGGGTATTGCCGCATTTATTGATGCCGAACACGCTTTCGACCGTTTTTATGCGCAAAAGTTAGGGGTTGATATCGATAACCTCATTATTTCGCAGCCTGACCATGGGGAACAGGCCCTCGAAATCGCCGACAACCTTATTCGTTCTGGTGCCATTGATATCGTAATTATTGACTCCGTTGCTGCCTTAACTCCAAAGAGTGAAATTGAAGGGGAAATGGGAGACTCTAAAATGGGACTTCATGCCAGATTAATGTCACAAGCGCTTCGAAAGTTGACCTCTACCATAAGTAAAACCCATTGTACCGTAATCTTCATTAATCAGTTGCGGGAAAAAATTGGGGTAATGTTCGGTAATCCGGAAACCACAACAGGTGGTAACGCGCTCAAATTCTATGCGTCCGTTCGATTGGACATTAGGCGTTCAACACAAATTAAAAGTACCGATGGCGAAGTTCAAGGAAACAAGACCCGAGTCAAAGTGGTAAAAAATAAGGTGGCCCCACCATTCAAAACCGCGGAGTTTGATATCATGTATGGTGAAGGAATATCTAAAGTTGGAGAGATTTTAGACCTCGGTGTTTCTTACGAAATTATCAAAAAAAGTGGCTCTTGGTTCAGTTATGGAGATACCAAACTAGGTCAAGGCCGCGATGCCGTGAAAGGACTATTGGAAGACAACCCAGAGCTATCTGAAGAATTGGAAGTCAAAATCAAAGATGCAATAGCCGCATTACGGGAATAAATTTTTTCCCATATCGTTGAAAAAGGCCATAAATACGCAACCCAAGCGTTATTGTGGCATCTTTGAAGTATAATTATATTGACTATGAAAAGAATTTATGGCTTTATACTTTTGGTCATGGGTGGATTGTCATTTTCGAGTTGTGAATTAGATACACAAGAAAATTTCCATTTTGTGAATTTGAGCATCACAGAGGCCGAGATACCTGATTTCTTCGTGTTGGGACAATCTCACAGCATGGACGTTACCTTTTTAAGACCTGATAGCTGTACCTATTTTCAAGGATTTGATGTTTTTACCGATGAAACCGGCTTGACCACGGTCGTAGCCATTGGTTCGGTTTTAACCCAAGAAGGTGACTGTACGAGTACGGAAGACTTGCTTACGGAAATCGTCTCCGTCACCATTAAGGATGTCGAATTTTATACCCTACGGTTTTATACGGGCGATGATGCTAATGGCAACCCCCTATATGATGAACATAGGGTGCCCGTCGTAGACGGTATTAACCAATAAACAACAAACTAACCAACATTTTGAGTCAAGATGAACTCATAAAATACTGTAAGGAACAGAATCGACAGGCTCAAGAAGAATTGTACCGAAACTATTCGGGTGTTCTCTTCGGCATGTGCCTTAAATATTCGAGAAACCGAAGCGAAGCGGAAGATAACTTACATGATGCCTTTATGACCATTTTTGACAAAATCGCGCAGTATAATCACAAAGGTTCTTTTGAAGGATGGATGAAGCGTATCACGGTAAATACCGTATTGCAGAAATACCGCAAAGAAAAACACTTGGATGTGGTCAGCGAAAATTTAGGGGAGACGGCAGAAATCGAAAATGAAGCAAAGGATATTAGTCTTTCAAGACTTTTAAAATATATACAAGAGCTTCCCAATAAGTACCGAATGACATTCAATCTTTATGTGCTGGATGGATATTCACATAAAGAAATCAGTGAGTTATTGGGAACATCAACAGGCACATCAAAATCAAATTTGGCCCGTGCCAGAATGATTTTGAAAGAAAAAATTGAAAAAGAAAATGTAAACATCGCTTAACGTGAAAGAGATGGAAAAAAATAATCTGGACAAAATGTTCATAGAGACGTTCGATGGCTTCTCCGAAATACCTGATGAAGGTGTTTGGGAAAGAATAGAAGCTTCATTGGATAAGAAGAAAAAGAAAAGAATTATACCCCTATGGTGGCAATTAGGAGGGGCTGCAGCAGCGATTGCCCTATTGCTTTACTTTATAAATCCTTTTTCAACCGAAAATGAAATTACGGTTCCCACCATCGTAGATACGGAGAAAAAGATGAACGAGCGTAAATCGGAGCCCATCAAAGAAGGCGTTCTGGATAATCATTCCCAAAAAAAATCCAGTAGTTCCCAAGTGGCCATAGAAGATGCTGAATCACTTGAAGAAGAACAAGAAGGTTCGAAAGATAAAGTTGAAAGTACACGAAAAGTTGACGGTCTTGAACCAGTAACACCAAAAAGACAACAAAAGTTTTTAAGAAATCAAACAAAATTAGCCGAGAATGACACATCCCCAAAAGGGAATGAAAAAATAACTACCAACGATAAATCAAATACTAAAATCTCACCTCAAACCCTTCTTTTGGAAGAAGAGACAAAAGTAGCTGAAGTTGAAAGCAATAAAAAAGTGATGCCAAGTGATACTGAGCCTATTCTAAACAAAGAAGGCAAAATTGACGCGACTGAAGAAACCGAAGTGGCTATGGCCCAAAATGAAGAAAAGGAGGATAAAAAGTCAATTTACGAGGCCATTGCTGAAAAAGAGGCATTTCAAGAAGAAGCCCTTGTAGATAATGATAAAACGGAAAGGTGGTCAATGGGGCCTTCCATTGCCCCCGTGTTCTTTAGCGCCATTGGCGAAGGTTCCCCGATTCACTCCAACTTTGCGTCAAGTACTAAATCGGGTAACCTCAATCTTAGTTATGGAGTAACCGTTGCGTACAACATCAGTAAAAAATTGAGTGTGCGTTCCGGAGTGCATCGCGTAGATTATGGTTATGATACCAATGATATTGTTTTTACGTCATCATTGACCACATCGACCAACCAATTAATTGACAATATCACTTACGCCCAGACTTCCAGAAATTTAGTCGTACAGAATAAGGAAGGTTTTTCACCAGCACCAAATGAAGGGAGCGCCGTAGTTGCTCAGGCCCAACCCCTTGAGGGGCGTATGGTACAACAACTTGGGTATGTTGAAGTGCCCATGGAACTCAATTATGCCTTATTCGATAACAAATTTGGAATCAATATAATTGGCGGTTTTAGTTCTTTGTTTTTGGTAGACAATGCTGTAAGCCTTGAATCTGAACAGCTCATTACCGAAATGGGCGAGGCCAACAATGCCAATAGTATCAACTTCAGTACCAACATTGGTCTTGGTATGAATTATCAAATTTCCCAAAAACTACAATTGAATGTAGAACCCATATTTAAGTACCAACTGAATACCTTTTCCGAAGCAGCTGGAAATTTCAGACCGTATTCTGTTGGTGTATATAGTGGTTTGAATTTTAAATTTTAAAGACGTTGGTTAGTACGCCGTGTTCCTTACGGCATGCTTTAGGCCCTATGCTCGTTCATAGGGCTTTTTTTATTATTCATTAAAGTATCCCATATGGTTTGTCTAATTTGATTTTTAATAGTGTAGGTGTCTTCTGCTCCCAAAATGCCTGTTTCCACAAAAGGGTTTACCATGACTCTCAAAATACCTGGAGAACCACTGAAGAATTCCCATGGAAACCGCTTTTTACAGTCCAAAAAGATCATCGGCACAATAGGGATGTTGTGCAAAATGGCCATTCGAAAGGCCCCGTCTTTAAATTCATCTAGAAGGACTGTCTCCTCGGGTACCCCGCCTTCGGGAAAAATACAGATACTCAGTCCTTTTTCTAACCGTTGTCGTACGCTGCGATAAACGGCAGACCTGCTCTTTGCATTGCTCCGATCCACTAAAATACAGACCCTTTTATAAAAGAAGCCAAAAACGGGAATCTTAGCCAACTCTTTTTTTCCCACAAAGACGAAAGGATTTTTACTCACATAGAGCATCAACATTATATCTACCATACTGGTATGGTTTGCAATCAGCATATAGCTTTTATGCTGTTCCATTTTTTGCTTCCATACTATTTTCGGCAGATATCCCATTCCGAACAAAATGGGCTTTGCCCAAATATTCCTAGCAAGCCAATAAAACGAATGATATGTTTTCCCTGACACGGTCGTCAGAAGCAAAAAAGGGGAGAACAACAAAATAGGAACCGCCACCAAAAGGTAAAACCAGATACGGTACAGCGCATGACCAATGTTTTTTATGATGTGAAGCACATTTCAAAAATAGCTTTTTTTAGAGCTACCGGATTGTTACATTTACTGCTTAAATTTCAATAATGGCACGTATTCTTACGGGTATTCAAAGTACGGGAGTGCCCCATTTGGGGAACCTATTGGGGGCAATCATTCCAGCGATTCAAATGGCGCAACGGCCCGAAAACGATTCCTTTCTTTTTATTGCCGATATGCATTCGCTGACCCAAATTAAAAATGGGGAAGAACTTCGTCAGAATACCTATGCTACGGCCGCTGCCTGGTTGGCCTTCGGATTGGATATTGATAAAACGGTATTCTATCGCCAAAGTGACGTGCCCCAAGTAACTGAGTTGGCGTGGTATTTAAGTTGTTTTTTTCCGTATCAACGTTTAACCTTGGCCCATTCTTTTAAAGATAAGGCAGATCGCCTACAGGACGTCAATTCGGGATTGTTTACCTACCCAATGCTTATGGCCGCCGATATCTTGTTGTATGATGCTGATATTGTACCCGTTGGAAAAGACCAGTTGCAGCATTTGGAAATGACCCGGGATGTCGCATCCCGTTTTCACAACCAGTTGGGTGAGACCTTCGTAGTCCCCGAAGCAAAGGTTCACGAAGAAACCATGTATGTACCCGGCACAGACGGTGAAAAGATGAGTAAGAGTAAAGACAACATCATCAATATTTTTCAACCCGATAAAAAATTAAGAAAGCAAATCATGGGTATCGTCACCGATAGCACCCCAATGGAAGACCCTAAAGACCCTACCCATGATAATGTGTTTGGCCTATATAAAATTTTAGCTTCACAAGAACAGATTGAAGAAATGAGTGCAAACTATTTGGCCGGTAATTATGGTTATGGTCACGCCAAGCAAGCGCTTTATGAGACGATATGTGCCACGTTTGAAGAACCCCGCGAGCAATTTGACTATTATATGAACCACCTTAATGAGGTCGATGAGGCCCTGGCCATCGGGGCGGAAAAAGCAAAAAAAGTGGCTAAAGGTGTTTTGTCTAGGGTTAGGGAGAAAGTGGGATACTAAAGGTCTTGTCTAGTCTCTCGGGTAAAAGGAACGGTCTGGATTACCCTAGGTGTTGAGGTCAATAGATTGTACCCTGTCATTTCGGAGTAGTGGGGCTATTTAGGTTCAGCTATCCACATATCAAAAATATGGTCAGATAGTTGCGCATCATAAAGCATAAGCGACTCCTGAGATAATCTTAATTCAACAAAATCCTTGGTAATATCTTCGATTATCAAACTAACACCTCCTTTTTTCATCTGAGTAAAAACAAATGATGCAGTTTTAAAAACTGGTAGTTTTGTCGCGTAAATAGTCCTTAAATTTTTGAACCAATATTTCTGAACTAGCTTCTTCTCATTCTTATTAGTTTTGAAAATCAAGCTATTTGCTACATAAATTCTTGTGCTGTATTTTAAAGCCTCTTGTGTGCTTGCCACTTTTTTATTAATTGTTCTGAACTCTCGCTTTACATCATTGAGGTTTTCAATGGATTGCCCTTCTGTTAATTTCAAAGTTTCAACCAATTCTTCATAGCCACCAACTATTGAATCCAATTGATTGATTCGCTGTTGTTGTTCATTGAAACGTTTTTCAAAATCACTCTCAACTATGGCCGTAATATCGCGATAAGTCGTAAAACCAAGGAATCCCAAATGAGAAATTAGGATAGTTGAGACGGCTTTTAGAAGGTTAATGTTGTATTTGAGCTCAAAGTAACGCTCATCGGGTAGGATTTTTTCCTTCTACCAATACTCTTGAATATCTTCCACAAAAAGAATACATCAGAAAAAATTAAGATCAGAATTATGGTGAAAGTAGACATGACCTTAATTTTAAAGGGAAATTACATAATTAAGGCTTTCGGCCTATTTTTAAGTTTCGCAGCAGATCCTGATTTTTCAGCAGGGGCATATGGAAGTCATCCAAAGAGTATCCTGATACCTATCAGGAACGGCCTGGATGGCGCGGAAGCTGAAAAATCTGCAGATTTCAAGAAATTAAAAATCAGCCTAGACTTTTTTGTTTCTTTTTTGGGTAATGCAAAAAAGAAAAGAACACTATTTATACATTGCTGTTAAACGAAAAGGCTCTGAGCCGCATCTCGACTGCGCTCGATATGACACTTTAAAAGTTACATCTCGAATAACAGAAAAGTATTTCTAAGACGAAATATCATATTCCACCTGCCCAAATACCTTCTTTGCCGTACTATCCTGTCTGTCTAAATTTCACTCGACAAACAGTAAGTTGGTGCTATATGGCCTCAAACAATTTACCGGGCAACGGACGAATCACTCCTTTCATCTCCATGTTCAACAAGACTGAAGACGTTCTAAAAATAGGCAGATTACACTCCAAAGCAACGGTATCAAGCAGCTGTTTGCCGTTTAACTGTAAGTAGTGGTAGATAGACTTTTCTGTTTCATCAAGTTCAACAAACAATTGTTTTTGTGTTGTAGGTGATTGTTTTTCAGCTACTTTCCATCCCAACATATACACTAAATCAGCTGCAGATGTCAATACATGGGCTTTTTGCTGCTTGATAAGGTTATTGCACCCAGTACTATACTTATCCGTTGAACGACCAGGAACAGCAAAAACATCGCGATTATAGCCATGGGCGATATCAGCGGTAACCAAACTTCCGCCGCGCTCTGCCGACTCTATGACCAAGGTTGCCTCGCTTATTCCCGCAATAATACGATTGCGCTTTAAAAAGTTCTCCCTATCGGGATTACTGGAACTCCAGAACTCCGTGATAAACCCACCGTTCTTCTCCACCTCTGCCACATATTTTTGATGTGCTTTAGGATATATTTGATTTAAGCCGTGTGCCAGGCATCCTACCGTTTGTAAATGATGTTCGGTAGCCGCCCTTTGGGCAGCAATATCCACACCGTAGGCAAAACCACTTACAATAATGGGGTTCATCGGCGCAATAGCGGCTATAAACTCGTTGATAAAAGCGGCTCCATAGCTCGTTATCCTTCGGGTGCCCACAATACTAATCACCTTCCTTCCAGAAAAATCAATATTGCCCCGTTTAAAAATTAAAATAGGGGCGTCGATGCAGTGTTTTAAAAGCTTGGGATAAGTGTCTTCTTTAAAAAAGGCATAATCAATTTGATTCTTTTCGATGAATTGGAGTTCCTTTTCCGCTTCTTCAAGATGAATATCGTCCCACAGACCAGAAAGCAGTACACTTCCGATTCCATCTATCTTCTGAAGTGTAGATTTACGTTCTTTGAATACTTGTTCTGCAGAACCGCATCGCTCCAATAATTTCTTCGCGTTAACATCGCCCACCTGCGGCACTTTTTGTAGCCGTAACAGTGGCAATAGCTCATGTGGCGGCATTTCAGGCATTCGTCGAACTTTTCCACAATATACCCAAATTCAAATGTTAATAAAAAGTTACTCCTTACATTTCGCCTGCCTATATTTTTTTCAATATTTGCCGTTATGCGTTTAGAACACTATATCGCTGAATTATTGTATCGGTACAACTGTGTTGTTATACCTAATTTTGGTGCTTTTTTGACCAATACCGTCTCAGCACGTATTGACGAAAAAAATCAAACATTTTATCCTCCAACAAAAGTCCTCTCTTTTAACCAACAGTTGACCAAAAACGATGGCTTACTGATCTCTCATATTGCAAGTGCCAAAAAACTGCCTTACGAAGAATTGGTGGAAGAAATCAACAAAGTGGCCCAGCAGTGGAAAATCAGGCTAGAAGACGGAAAACATATTTACCTAGAGGGTATTGGCAAACTACGGATGGGGCAAGAGCAAAAAATTCAGTTTTCCCCAGAGGAGGGTCATAATTATTTGGCCTCCTCATTCGGATTCTCTTCATTCAATTCCGGACCAGTGCTAAGGGAAACCTTAAAACAAGAGGCAGAACAACTGGAAGAGCGCATACCTTTCATTATTACCCCTGAAAAACGGGAAGCTCCATCTAACAGGGCATGGTTGAAATATGCAGCAACCTTTCTACTCTTATTGGCTACGGGTGCAAGCGCATACCAATTGCATAACCAAAACCAAAATCGCCAAGAATTGGTTAGAAAAGATACACAAGAGGCAGTTTCAAGACATATTCAAGAGGCTACTTTCTTCGAGGCAAATCCTTTACAATTACCGGCGTTGAACCTTAATATTTCCAAAAAAGCCGAAGGGCCAATGCACCATATTATCGCCGGGGCGTTTCGTTTTAAGGCCAATGCCGATAAAAAGGTCGCCGAACTAAAAAATCAAGGCTATGACGCGGCCTACATCGGCGCCAATCGTTATGGTCTTCATCAAGTGGTTTTTAGTAGTTTTTCAGACGGTCAAGAAGCTTTGGCCTACTTACAAAAAATCAAGGCGACCATTTCTGCCGATGCTTGGATGCTTTCTGAGAAATAATATCAGTGGGAAGCAGTTCGTAGTTTTGGAAGTCGCTACATTTTATATCTCCAATGAAGGAATAGCTTAGGTACACCAAAATTTACGCTGTTGAATAACGTTGCTCGTTAAACCAAAGTGAATGCTGTAGTTGCCATAAAACAATGCCTATGGCACCTAAACAGTAGCTCGTTTTCTAATTCCCATTGTATAGATTTCATCTTTTGACACAGAAATAATACAAACAGCATTGGCTTTCTTTGTTAGGAATGACCCTTCCCGCATAATGGGAACAAAATTGTATCAAAATTGAATTTGAGACAGCTTTTCACAAATACTGGGCACTTCTACATTAGTTTTTTTAAGATATTCCAGGATGTATAATCTTTAAAACAGAAAAATGAACATCCTTCTCCGTTATCAAAGAATACCATTTTTAGGTATGCTTTTCGTGTTATTAAGTGTTTTTGTTGTTTCTTCCTGTTCCTCCGAAGATGGTTCTGATGATGATGGCGGCGGTGGTGCAGGCTTTGACCCCATGATAATCACTGGTATTTATGATGGTTCAGCGACCTTAGGAGGTACCGCACCAACATCCGCAATTATACGTAGCACTAGAAACGAAAATGAATTTAGGCTTGAATTTTTTAGCAACGCAGGGCAAATGGCCTGCTGCAATACAGACTCTAGCATACCTGATGCTAGTGGCACTTTTACTTATCAAAGTGGTAGTGCTATAGATTTAGAGCTCCGTTGGTTAACCGACACCCCAGTTTGTCGCGGTATGTTGATTGGTAACAATGGCACGTTTGATTCTAATGTCGGAAGAATTGATATACGGATGACACAAAGGATAGATTGCGGAGCTGACGCCACTTTCGATGTTATACTGTTCAAGGTTGAAGATTTATAAATACGATTATTAATACCGGAAAAGGCTCTTTACATCCTTGCTAAGGTTATTATTCCCTTATTTTAACAGTAACGTTCCTCTTAAATTGAGGTTGGTTTTCCTGTTGATAGTGTCGTATTGTTAAAACTAACGATATGACATCCACTAAAACCGCTGATTATTTTATCCAGGTTTCCAACAATGTGCAGCCATCACTACCTTCAGAACTAATAATCAATTCATTATTTCCATTAAATCTAAAGCTTAAAGTGAGACCTTGTATGATAAGCCGGTTTTCCTCAATAACATAAGAAAAGATACTCACGGTCTCTAAACCTTTTTCCAGCTCCGTGAACGTCGCATTACCTTCAAGAAACCTTACCGTAAAGCAGTTGGACCCATCACATTCCAACTCTCGGGTAGTATTGTCCTCACCTACGGCGCATTCAGTGAACTGCGTTCGTATTTGTGTCCAAAGAGGGCCTTCGAGCCTATTGTCATCACTACCGGTATCATCATCCTTGCACGAAATCAGAACAAAAATGACAAGAAAATACCTAAGCGTTATAAATAAACTATTTGCTTTAAAATTGTTCGATATAAGTAGCTGAATATTCCCCATCTTTTAGTTTTTTACAAACAGCTTTTAAATGGGTATCAGTAGTTTATTCTTTTGTCTCTCAAACCTAGTATCGTAAAAAGTACTAAACCCGGTAGATAACATATTGTTTCATCAGCCAGAGATTTACTCAAAAGTCTTTTTCAGAAGGTTTTACAGTGCTTGCCCTTTCGCATCTTCATCAACTGCTATTATTGTACCTTCTTTATCAATAAATATTACTTTAGGTAATGCACCTACTTCCATTTATTGAGCCTGAACAGAGTTTAAACCCTTTGGTGAGAATTGTATTCTTCCAGTTCATGCCAAAACGCTTCGCTCTAAAATTCTTTACTTGATCTTCGCTAGCATCCAATGAGAAGCACATAAAACTAAAGTCATTCACTGATTTTTAAAAGGTTCCATCTATTTTCTCCCGCCGGTGGTGGACAGGTAGACTCTATATCCATACTGAGTTGAAGCTTTCCATCTGGTAATCTCATACCATTACCATTAAATGTGCCAGTACAAATAGGTACATCAGTCCGTTCGGTTAACATTATGGAAGCTTCAGTCCCATCAACAATCAGCGTACCTCTGGCTTCTGGCGTCGTACCGTCGGAATTAAGAGTGGGCGTAAAATTAGAACCTATATAAAGGTTTACATTATATCTATTGGAATTCGATGGAAAAACCTCCATTGAAATTGGACCTTGTCCAGTTTCCCACTCACCAACATATCGTCCGGAAATCACACTTAAATCCAACATATCCATTTCCTCCTCTGTGACACTATCATCATTTGAGCATCCAAAGGAAAGTATCAATAGTATGAGACTAATTTTTTTCATTTCGTATTTAATTAAGGTCAATATTTTTAAAGCTCTTCAAGTAGAAAAGCTTTTGTGTTCGGAAAAGAGGGTACTCATTATAAAGTCATAACTTAAATGCCCAACATAAAGAAATCTGATTTTCATCATATGACATTCTTTTTTTTTGTGTCAAAACAAGAATGAAACAGAATATTTGAATGATAGATCGAGAGAATAAGCTCTTTTAGCTCTTTAGAAAATTTAGTGCAAATAGATTTTTTCAAAACTTAAATCCGCTCAATGGAAATCTTTGAAAACAAACTTTTCTCGGGTATCACCCTTGGTCTTTACACACAGCTACTCGTTATGGGCTTGTTGTTTATCTCCATTGGTTATAAAAACCAAAGAAAGGTAATCCTAGGATGTTTTTGCTTGTTCTTAGGCAGTGTTAGCTTATATAATACCTTCTGGAACCTTTTTAAGGATTCTTTTTTAGCCAACTTGATTCTTTCAGGGTACAAATCTATTTTCTATGCCCCACTTCTTTATCTATATATCTTTTCAACTGAAAAAAAAATTAAGAATAACAGACTGTTAAAGCATTTATGGGTTCCCATCTTAGTGACTGTTTCTTATCTGTTTATAAAATTTCTTTTTGTAGATTTTTATGAGAAGTATTTGATGCTCATTATTATCGGTATTTCTATTCTAGAAATATGTTCTTTTACATTTTATACTATCCTTTTATTTCTCAATTACCATCATCTGAGAGATACCCTCTTGCCGTGGGTCAGGAAAAAATATTTATACTTTTTTTCTGCTGTGTCGTTTTATTTTTTGGTTACGTCCATTACACGGCTTTTTAATTTCTTTATTTCAGTGGATGCATATCCCACCTACTATGAATTTACAATTATCGGGTCTTATTTTCTTGGGATTTTAATCTATTTTCTAATAGCTTTTTTTACCATCAGTGAAATCAATCAACTAAAAGTATTTTTCGTCCCCAAGTCTCCTTATCTCGTCAAAGGTTTTGCCCAAAAAGAGCAGGAAATAAAAGGGCTAATCGAACAGAGAATAGTTTCCCAAAAATTATTTAAAGACAAAAATCTTACTGCAAAATCTGCTGCGAAAGCACTTGGAATAAAAGAAAATGAACTGAAAGAATATCTAAGATTAAATTCTAGGCAAAATTTTAATGAATTTATCAATGATTTAAGGGTCAATGAGTTCAAAAAAATACTGGAAACCATGGATTCCAACAAGTTTGACATTTATGGAATTGCCAATGAGGTAGGGTTTAAGTCGCGAAGTACCTTCTACAGGCATTTTAATGAACATACTGGGATCACCCCTGGACAATATCTTAAGTCCTTAAAAAATCAACCGTGAACTTTTTTGAGGTTATACAGGTTCATATTAATAGACCACACAAAATCAAAAGAGTAATTGCTCTTCTAAGTGTCCTCTCAGCACTTATATTATTTGAATTGAAAAGAAAGTAAAAAATTCCTAAAAAGTTTTGGGTTTCTGTTTCCTGTTCACTTCCCCTGTTTACCTTTATCCAAATTTTTGAGTAATGCAAGCCAAAAAACCTATTGATTCGCGGACTACGATGACCGATATGGTCTTACCCAGTGAAACCAATCCATTGAATAATCTGTTCGGGGGAGAACTTTTGGCCCGTATGGACCGCGCAGCAAGTATTGCTGCTCGTCGTCACAGCAGAAGAATCACGGTAACCGCTTCGGTAAACCATGTTGCTTTTAATCGGTCCGTACCCGTAGGGAGCGTAGTTACTGTAGAAGCAGCTGTTTCTCGTGCCTTCAAAACTTCAATGGAAATTTACATCGATGTTTGGATGGAAGACCGAATCAGCGGTGAACGCATAAAGGCCAATGAGGCCATCTATACCTTTGTTGCCGTTGACGAGACCGGCACACCGACCGAAGTACCTCCATTGGAACCTGAGACCGATGTAGAGAAAAATCGTTTTGACGCAGCATTGCGGCGAAAACAACTAAGTCTTGTTTTGGCCGGAAAATTAAAACCGAATGAGGCAACGGAACTTAGGGCGTTGTTTATGGATTAAAGAATGTAAAACTTTATTCCAAAAATAGGTTGAAAGACCCTTGTATTTCTCAAAAAGCCCCTCACGGATTCAGCCGCATCAATACGCAGAAAACCCCATTGACTCTGTGCAGCAATAAAAATGCCGAAGGCATTTGACAAACGGTACGATAGTTCAGCACCAGCCATAAGTGCCGTTCCGGAATCATTGAACCTTCGCAAACCAACTCGATTCCGAAAATCAATATAGCCCAAACCTATATTCGCATTGAATTCAAGATCGTTTTTTCTTCCTAGTAGGGTATGACCCAACACCAAAAAAGCAGAAGTGATAGTGCTTGATTCCAACAGTCCTAAGTTATCATTATTGGTGACCACGCCTTGAATACCTTGAATTTGGACACCCAAATCCCTCACCTTATCTATTTTAACCATGGCATCTAAATGAACACCTGTTCTAATGTCATAGTTCTGAGCCAAAAAATTATCACCATATGCTGATGGAAAAACCAGGCCAGCCTTTACCTTGCCCAAAACATCATAGTAATAGGCCGGTTTCTCATCTTTGGTCTCTTTTTCTTGGGCACCGACTGATAGCGCGACCGCAAGAATATATAAGACGAGTAGTTCTTTAAAATTCAAAAACGAATCCATTTTCATTTTCTTTTACAACAATTTGCAAGGCCTCCAACTGGCTCGATCCGCTATTCAATAAACGGTATTCCATGTATATGGTATCGTTTTCCCTAACGTTCAAAAGAAATTCTGCTTGGCTATCATCTGGGGTTAAGACGCCACTAAAACCTGAGTCGGAATAGACGATAGGCCCTAAACCATCATATGGATTGAAATCAATGTTTTTGACCTCTGGTTTATACCGAAATGAATAGTTAAGGGTATCTGTTGTATTATTTTGTCGTTCGATACCTAATTCAAAACGTCGTAACGCTTCAACCGTAAACACATTAAGATCGAAAGTAAAATCATCTTTCTCTAAAAAGTTGATTCCGTTCACAATAATAGGCGTGCTATTCGCCTGAATACCTCTATTAAAAGTATTGATCTGGGCATAAATGTTAAGTGCATTGCTTGGGCTTAAAGTAATCAAAGAAAACGAGCCATCCGCATCGGTATCTGCCTCTCCTAGAAGTTCATCATTTGAACTAGGGTTAAAGTCGCCAGAATCAAAAAAGTTGCGTGATGCATAAATTTTAACCGGCACACTGGCCAAGGGGTTCCCTTGAAAATCTATCGTTCTGCCCTTGAACAACAAACGTTGGTTACCAACAAATTCAATTTCTGACTCACATTCAGCAGAAAAAAGAAGTAGGGCAAATAATGGAATGAAAAGCTTTCGCATAGCCTAATAAAGAAACCAAAAGATTTCTAGCCAAACATTATCTTAATGTGAAATTTTAAAAATCAAAATTATCAGGGTCTGGACCAAATCGTTGACCACGATGCAACCTATCTAGTAGTTGCATGTCTTCATCACTCAATTGGAAATCAAAAATATTTGCATTGGCGACAATTCGCTCTTTTTTGACCGACTTTGGAATAGTGACTACCCCTTTCTGTACATCCCATCGCAAAACGATTTGAGCAATTGATTTATCATATTTTTCGGCAAGTGCCTTGAACTCTACCATATTGAAGATTTTACCCTGCATCATAGGTGACCAAGCTTCATACTGAATGGTATTTTTAGTACAAAAATCGAGTAAGTCCTGTTGTACCAAAAATGGGTGGAATTCCATTTGATTGACCATCGGTGTTACGTTGGCCTGGCTCATCACATCTTCTAAATGATGCTGCATAAAATTGCTGACCCCAATGGCCTTCACGCGTCCATCAGCATAAAGCTGCTCAAACGCCCTCCAGGTGTCTTTATATTTGCCGGCAACAGGCCAATGGATGAGGTACAGGTCTAAATACTCCATATCCAGTCGCTTCAAGCTCGCGTCGAACGCCTTTAGGGTACTATCATATCCTTGATCCGCATTCCATACCTTGCTAACAACAAAAAGTTCTTCCCGAGCGATACCACATTGTTTTACGCCTAGGCCAACACCTTCTTCATTCTGATACACCGAAGCGGTATCAATATGTCGATAGCCCGCCTCAACGGCCCATTTTATAGCATTGATTACTTCTTGGCCGTCTTTTGACAGATAGACGCCAAGTCCGAAATATGGCATTTTCACACCATTATTTAGGGTAAAGGTACCCTGCAGGTTCGTTATGTTCTTCATTGTATTACAATTGATAAATCCACTCTTCTGGATTTAATTTTTTGGTGTTTTGGTACAAATAGAACTTCAATTTGGTCAAACCATCGGTTTTACTGGTGTACACCTCTCCCAATTCATCTCTGACCGTAACTTGGTCACCGCTTTTAACATAAGAACTGGCCAAATTATAATAGGTTGAAATATAGTTGCCATGACGGATAAAAATAGCCTTTTGCCCTGTTCGGGTCGTCTTTACATCAATAACTTCACCGTCAAAAATGGCGCGTGCTTTTTCCCCTTTATTGGTTGAAATAGTTACCCAATTGTACTGTTGTTTGATTCCCGGATAAATTTTATCGGCGTAAACCCCGAATCCTTGGCTTTTTACCCCTTTCTCTACGGGCCAAATCAATCGCCCCTTGTTTGCCGTAAAGCTTGAGGCCAAGGCTTGGGCCTCGGGCGTTAGAGAGAATGCGGTAGCCTTTCGTGATGTACCTGATTTCTTATTCGAGCTTACAATCGCACTACGGATCAACCGTTCAATCTCTTGGTCTATACGTCTTGCCTCCTTACGTTTTTCCTGTATGGCTTGTGTGTATTTGCTCTCGTTGGCGCGAATGGTCTTTAACAGCTTTTTTTGCGAGGCAATCTCTTTTGAAAGTTCACTTTTTACCTCTCGGTTATCGGACAGCAGTTGTTCCTTTACCTTACGCTGGTCGACCAAACCCTTGTTCAATGCGGTCAATTCAACGGTCTTTGACTGAATGTCCAACCCTTGTTGCTTTCGAAACTCCGTATACTGTTTTAAATATTGCAACCGTTTGAAGGCTTGAAAAAAATCGTCGGAAGACAATAAAAACAGCAATCGATTTTGATTCGAACGCTGCTGATATGAATTGACAATAAGTTTCGCATAATCCTCTTTTAAGAGCTCCAAATCTTGTCGAAGTTTAGAAATCTTTCGAACATTGGCATTGATTTGGCGATTCAGAAGGTTAGATTGGCGATTGGTCACTCGAATCAGTTCTTGCCGCATGTTGATTTTTTGATCGAGCACTTCCATTTGCTCCAATACATTTCCCCTTTCGGCCTTTTCTTCGGACAAGAGCCTATTCATTTCCCGAATCTCTCGTTGAATCTGTGCTTTCTTCGCTTCCAAGGCTTTTTGTTCGCTACTTTGGGCATAGGCTTTTGACCAAAACAAGCAGGTTAGGCTAAAAACAAGGTAGTATATTCTTTTTTTTGACAACACCTTCATCTCGATACCAATGCTTTGAAACCTTTCGGTATTTTATAGGGAAAGTTCAGCTTTTTACCGAATTCAATATTCTTAAAATTCAATTTAATGGTGCGAACACCCTCTGCATTTGCGGCCTCAATATTCACCTGACTTGGTACCACTTTAGCAGACACATTCTGATATTCATATTGCATATTCAGAAAACGGTCTTTTTCAGGCTGTGAAATCTGTTGACGATATACTTTAAAGTGTTTGGGCTCTAGGGAAAAAAGAATCTTGAACAATTCGTTTTCTTGCCTTGGTCTTAAGGTATACCCGTTTTTCTCTTGGGCAGCGATATATTTTTCATCTCGAAGGTCGAGAACCGTATTGCCGATAAAGACATTTTGTACTTTTTCAAAATTCATCTCATATCCCAATAAGGCTGTTAAAAAAGCAAAATCGCCATCGAAGTACTCTCCTTCAAGCTTGTTGTAAAATGATACCCTTTCAGGAGTTATCATTGCCTTGAACATTCCTAAGGGTGCACTTACCCAAATGACCTCATCCTTTTTCATTCGAAGACTGACGGTAACCCCTTGTTCAGTATCTCCCTCTTGATAGTCAATTTTTATCCTACCGCTTATCGTTTCAAAATCAAGGGTATTGGAATAATGTTTTTGTATGATTTTACGGGTTGAAAGCGATGCATCAACAGTACCCTCGGCAATTCCCTTTTTTGATGAACAAGACACCATTAAGACGAGGGATAAGGCCAAAAAAACTGGAGAAAGTCGTTTGATATTTCGTTCCCTCATCCTTAAAAACCAGGTTTTATCTTACTAAGATACAGATTGGCCTTAGAACCATTCCCCATAGCGGTATAAGCTTCTGAAAGTTCTTTATAAAAATCATTCATCAGTTCATCATTATCAAAAAGGTAATCCAGGCCTTCTTCCCATATGACAATGGCCTCTTGATGTCTTTTTGTTCGAGCCAAAGCCAATCCATAATAGAAGTAAAAATGAGGCTGCAGGGGATATTGCTCTAAGGCTTCTTGAGCTTTGCGTTCCAGCGTTTTTATATCATTCGTTTGCGCCAGACTTGCTAACTCTTTGCGGAAGATGTCCAAAGGGTCTTCAGGGGAACCTTCTACAGCCGTACCACGACTTTCTTCTTTTGCTTCATTGATTTTGGCATTGTTTTGATTGCTTATTGCATCATTTATTTTTTGCATCAAGAGGATGCTTTCTTGAGTCATATCGAGATTGGCCAAAACTTCTTTGGCCTCTTTATAATTGCCATTTTCAACGTAAAGTTTGGCGAGATTACCTCGTAGCGCAGCATTTGTATAGGGAATAGCCCCTTTCACCGTTTGAAAGGGAACACGTTGTTTTGTCGTAATGTTGAACAGGTTTTCTAAAAACCAGTAATTATCGGGTACTGCTATTAAAGCGTCGATAGCGTATTGCTCAGCAGGAATATACTTTTTATCTAGGTAGTAGGTTTTTGCCAGTTCATGGTCAATCGCACTATTTTCAGGTTGAAGCTGCTTACATTCCAAAAGTAGATTGATGGCGCGGTCATAGTTCTGAATTCCCTTGTGTTTTAAGGCCTCAAAAAATACATTTTGAAACTTATCGGTATATTCCTCAAGAAATACCTCAGCACTCTCTTCTTCTTGAATACTATTCGGAGACTCTTGGGCGTAGACCTTTATAGACAAGGTCATCAAAGTACATCCAATAACTCGTATAATCCTCATAGTATCCCTATAAACCCACTACAAGAGAGCACAATCCCAATGAAGTAACTTCTGTAGTATTGCTCCTTTTGTAGCACATTTTACGTGGCTATTACTCCAACACGGAATAATCTCCGATGCTGATGGTTTCAAAATTACCATCATAGCGCACATGATTGCCAATCATGGCATTATCTAAATTAGCATTTTTGATGATGCTATTGCTCTGAATTAGGCTATTCTTAACGGTCGTATTCTCAATTACGGTGTTTTCCCCGACAGACACATAGGGCCCAACCGTAGTGTTTTTCAATACTACATTTTCCCCTATAAAACAAGGTTCAATGATATTTGCGTTCTCCGTTTTAATGGTGGTGGCCATTAGCTTCTCCCCGTCTTTTTCCAAAAAGCCCAACATGCGTTGATTGGTCTCAACGGTAACACGTTTGTTCCCACAGTCCATCCACTCATCTACCTTACCCGTGACAAATACCTTACCACCGGCCATCATCCGTTTTATTCCATCATTGATTTGGTATTCGCCACCATTTATGATGTTATTCTCTAAGACGAACTGGAGTTCATTTCGTAACACACCTACCTCTTTGAAGTAATAAATACCTATAACGGCTTGGTCACTGATAAATGTGGTCGGCTTCTCCACCAACTCTATAATGTGATTATTTTCGTTAAGATTGACCACACCATACGCCTTAGGATTATCAACACGCTTGGTCCAAATCACACTATCTGCTTCTTTGTCTAAATTAAAATCGGCTCGAATCAAGGTATCAGCATACGCAATCACTGCAGGGCCAGACAAAGAAGGTTCGGCACACATAATGGCATGCCCTGTTCCTTTGGGGTCCAATTGACGATAAATACTTGCTTTGGCCCCTAGTTCTTGTGCCAGTTTTTCGAGACTTTTCACTACATCATCTCCAAAAAAAGCGGGGTCCCCCAAAATAAAGGCGACTTCTTCAATCGGTTCACCCAAGACTTTTGCGATATCACTCACCAACCGATGTACGATAGGTTTACCTGCAACGGGAATCAAAGGTTTTGGAACAGTAAGTGTATGTGGTCTTAAACGAGAGCCGCGACCGGCCATGGGTACGATTATTTTCATGATACCAGTTAGATAGTTATAAGTTGGAAATTAATAGTATTGTACCTAAAGGGAACGCTACTCATTTGTGGATATTTCTTAAAAGGGTTTCTTTTTTAAATAATTGTAAGTCGAAGTAAAGTTATTTAACCCCGGTACTCCCAAATCCGCCAGCTCCACGTGACGTTTCCGAAAGTTCTTTCACCTCCAACCACTCGGCGCGTTCATGTCTTGCTATCACCAATTGGGCCACGCGCTCTCCATCTTCCACAGTAAAATCTTCATTCGAAAGATTGACCAAGATCACCCCAATTTCACCACGATAATCAGCGTCTATCGTCCCCGGAGCGTTAAGCACGGTAATCCCTTTCTTGGCTGCCAATCCACTTCTCGGACGAACTTGCGCTTCATACCCCACAGGAAGCGCAATGAACAATCCGGTTTTGATAATGGTTCGCTCCAGTGGTTTTAATGTAATGGGCTCGGGTATGTTGGCCCGTAAATCCATACCGGCCGAGGCTTCCGTTTCATAATGCGGCAGCGCATGATTCGAACGGTTAATAATACTAATTTTCACGCTTTAAGAATATGGTTTTGAGTTTATCACCCTCCAGTTTATAAATAAGCCCCAAAAATAATAAAAGCAATAGGCTTCCTACGATTAAATTGCTATCGAAGACATAGAACGACAATACAGAAAAAAGAATTGAAATACCCCCATAAAAAGAGATTTTTCTCATGTTGTAAGGAATCGGATAATACTTCCTTCCATAGTAATACGATAATAGCATCATTGTGCCATAAGCGGCCAATGTTGCCAAAGCAGAGGCCATGTAGCCCCAAACTGGAATTAAAGCTAGATTTATGACCAGTGTCAGTATAGCGCCGACCGTTGAAATGTAGGCCCCGAACTTGGTGCGGTCTGTGATTTTATACCAAACTGATAGATTATGGTAAATGCCCAAACAGAAACTGGCCAATAAAATGATGGGTACAATTTGAAACGCCTCATAATATGCGTCGTTTCGAATCAATACTTTTCCCAAAACATCAATATAGACCACTACGAACAAAAGGATAAGACTACCGATAATGATAAAGTAATTTGTGATTTGTGCGTAGGTGTTTTGGGGATTTTCTTTGTTGGCCTGACTAAAAAAGAAGGGTTCAACACCCAATCGAAAGGCAGTGCCAAAAAGGGTCATGAACAAAGCCAGTTTGTAGCATGCCCCGTATTTACCAGCTTCTGTATCAGAAACCATTTGAGTCAGTAAAATCTTATCCACTACTTCATTAACGGTGAAAGCAATGCCCGCCACCAGAACGGGAAGCGCATAACCCAACATTCTATTCCACAAACCCAAATCAAAAACATAAGTTGTTTTGAAGTATGCTGGTGAGACCATGAGAAGGGTCACTGCACTCGCTATGATATTAGAGATAAAGATGTATTGAATTTCAAAGTTCTCTTGATAAATGGACTCAAAAAAGGTATTTGTTCCGTTGGCCAAATCGGGAAGCAAGAGAAGGAAGAAAAGGTTAAGGCTTAGATTGATAGCAACACTAAAAGTCTTTATCCAAGCATATTTAAGTGGTTTTTCATTTGCCCGAAGTAGGGCAAAAGGGATAATGGCCAAGGCGTCCAGAACCAAAATATACACCGTGAACTTTATGAATTCCCCCTTAATACGCGTCCATTCGACAAGATATCCTTTGAAAAGTAATGCGAACACCAAAAAAATAAGGGAAGAGGCGAAAAGTGAAATTAAAGCCGTAGAAACTACGTGCTTTTTCTTTTCGTTGGAATGGTAAAACCTAAAAAAAGCTGTTTCCATACCATAGGCCAAAAACACATTGAAGATGGCTATCCATGAATAAATGTTTACATATTGACCATACCCCGAAGCCTGCTCAAAAACACTGGTATAAAGTGGGAGTAAAAACACTGAAAGCACCCTAGGCAGCACGGTGGCCAAGCCATAAATAAACGTTTGTTGAAATAATTTACGTAGTAGCGCCAATTCTCACGAATTAAACAAACCCCGAAGCTTGGCTTCAGGGTTTATAAGATAAAGGTAGCAATATCTGCACTACCTGAACATCTTTGTCTTTTTCTCTTTGATGTTCTCTACTTTATAATATTTCAGAGTGCCGTCCTCTAAAAAACTCAGCACACCCTGGTTTTTTTCTAATTCAAAAGGAAATTTTTCTTTCAACTTGGGCGGTTGGTTCCCCACCTCTTGTTTTGAATCCGAGTGCATTACCATATCGGGCTTTTTCATGCCTTGGTTCTTAAAGTTCGCTTTGACAATCCCTCCATTGGCCGTGCTTTCCATATCGATATCAGCAACCTTTCCTCTGAAAAAAGCTTGTTGCCAGTTTATTTGATCGAGGTTCTCACCGAGAATAGGTATTTCTAAAAGCATTCCTGAACCAGATTCCGCCCTTCCTCCCAACCAGGCTTGACAGCTCGCATTTCCTATTTCAAATAGAGTTTGGTCAACCATTGCTTTTTGGGAAGAGCAACTTGATAATGAAAAACAAAAAATAACAATCATACCGGCCAGCACTTTCATCGCTTCACTTTTAGTAAACTATAAAGATATAAAACCAATTTTAGTGCCAAACCCAACGATTACCCGAGCTATTGACAACAATTTTGCTACCTTTTAAAGTAAATTATTTAGGAATGAACATTTTTAAGCATTACTTCATACCAATTGGTTTATTAATTTTATTTTCCTTTTGTGAAGACCATAAGGTGACAAAAAAGCGCCCTAATATTTTGTTCATCATGTCTGATGACCACGCTTATCAGGCCATAAGTGCTTATCAAAATCATCTGATTCAAACACCAAATATTGACAGAATTGCTAAAGAAGGAATTCGTTTTACCAATGCCTGCGTCACCAATTCTATCTGTGCGCCTTCGAGGGCGACCATTTTAACAGGAAAACACACCCATATCAATGGCAAAACTGACAATAGCCGCCCTTTTGATACCACTCAAGTGACGTTTCCTGAGCTATTTCAAGATGCAGGATATCAAACAGCAATGTTAGGAAAACTACACTTCGGCAACAACCCCAAAGGGGTGGATGATTTTATGATTCTACCTGGGCAAGGAAATTATATCAATCCGGATTTCATCACAACAACTGGAGATACTACCAGAATTCAAGGTTATGTGACCGATATCATTACCGATTTGACCTTAGATTGGATGGAGAAAAAAAGAGATACCTCAAAACCCTTTATGATGATGTATCTACATAAGGCCCCCCATCGGCCTTGGTGGCCGAAACCCGAAAAGTTTGCTGAGTTTTTAGAAAAGAAATTTCCAGAACCTGAGACTTTATTCGATGCATATGAAACAAGAGGTAGTGCGGCGAAGAATGCCGAGATGAACCTACTGACTGATATGATGTATAACCACGATAGTAAGATAAAACCTGAGTTATCGAAAAGTATGAACCCAAAACCCTATGTTCCTGAGTATAACAATGGTTTTCATGGGCCATATACGGATCGGGTGACGGAAGCCCAAAAAGCCGCTTATGATGCGATTTTGGATAAAATCAATACTGATTTTCAAGAAAATTGGCCAAAAATGACCGATAAAGAAAAAATGCAATGGAAATACCAGCGCTATATGCAAGATTATTTGGCCTGCATTTCTTCCGTTGATGATAATATTGGTAGGGTTTTGGATTATTTAGATGAAAATCATCTTTCTGAAAATACCTTGGTCGTCTACACCTCAGATCAAGGGTTTTTTCTAGGGGAACACGGTTGGTTTGACAAACGATTTATTTATAATGAATCTTTCAAAACTCCTTTGCTAGTGAGATGGCCCAATACGATAAAGCCAGGAATTAGCAATGAAGAGATGGTCCAAAACCTTGACTTTGCACAAACCCTTTTGGAAGCAGCCCAAATAACCGCACCAGACGATATGCAAGGCGAAAGTTTAATGCCCTTGCTTACTTCAACTGAAAAGAAATGGAAAAGGGATGCGGTCTACTACCATTACTATGAATACCCTGCCGTACATCAGGTAAAACGTCATTACGGTATTGTTACCAAAGAATTCAAACTTATCCACTTTTATTATGATGTAAATGAGTGGGAATTGTACGACCGTCAAAAAGACCCTTTAGAAATCAATAATGTCTATGGCCAGCCCCAGTACGAAGAAGAAATAACCCTTCTTAAAATAAAACTGGAAGGGCTTAGAAATCAATATGGTGATTCAGATGAACTTAATCAATATTACATTGATATTCATTTAGAAAACGAGATTGATTCCCCGTTATAAGGGAAATAATTGGTCTTTTTTTAACTCTCGCAACACCTTAAGTTCTTTACGTACTTCATTGCCAATAAAGCATACGAAAAATACCAACAACACAATGGAGGAGTACACAACATAATTATAAAAGCCTTTAGACAGGCTTAATTTGAAGTCGGGCAGTAATGTCCAAAAGGCATAGCTGTAGACCGCTAGTAATATGGGAGTTAAAACCAAATGGACCCAAATTCTTTTACGGTAATATTTTTGAAGTTTCAACTTAAAATTCAGAATATGGTTCGTCGATGTCAAGTTCTTAAGATAATGGATGCTGAAAAGCTCAACCAATACCCTTATAATCAAAACAGCAATCATTGTTCCGATGGCCAAAACCACATCACTAGAAGCCATAGCACCAATCTTGAAAAAGAACAGAACCAGTGCGGCCACTGTACCCAAAAGTACTCTGTTGGTTATTTTTTGTTTATCAGATACCTTATCAATTCCGCTTTTAAGCGCTGAAAAATCAGACGCCATAGGTCCTTCAATAGATTGGTCTTTCCAGATGTTTTTTAATTGTTCAAATTCATTCATGATGTACACATTTTGAAAGTTCGTCTTTAATACGATGAACCCTCGTTCGAATCGCTTCATGTTTTAATCCTATTACCTGGGCAATCTCTTTTTGTGGCATTCCTTCAAGCTCCATTAAGATGATGGCTTTATTGATTGGGCCTAACATCTGAATGCATCGATACATTTCAGCGAATTGTCTTTCTTTTTCTTCAGAGGCGTCATAATCGGCAGGGATATCTCGAACATCGAGACCTTTAATCGGTGATTTCTTCATTTTTCTTAAACGCATGAGACAAGTATTCACAGCTATTCGATACATCCAGGTATTGATATTGCTCTCATTTCGAAAGGACCCTAAATTGTTCCATATCTTAATGAACACCTCTTGAGTCAGGTCTTTTGCCATGTCAATATCACCTGACACATAGCCCAGACATAGCCTTATCATTTTGGAATAATTCTCTTCGTAAAGGGTCTTGAACGCTGCTTCCAAGGCAATTTGGGTTAATTGATACCGTTCTTTAATTGTTCCATCAACCATTCAGGCTGGTCAAACATAATGAAGTGGGAGGCCCCTTTGGCAAATCGAAGTTCATAATCCTCTAAATTCTTGTACTGGTTCTCATAAGTCTGCTTTGCCATGTTTTCTCCAAAAGGTTGTGTCGCAGCCAGTATTAGAACAGGAATGTTGATTTTTGCTAATTCCTTTCGCAAATCAACTTTCAAGTAATCGGTATAACCATACACATAAGTTTTACGGTCGGCGTTTTTCATCCAGTCTATAATTGTTTTACGCTTTTCAGTATTGCTGGTCATTCCAGAAGCCATTCCCACAACCATATTCGAAAAATCGTCTTCGCTCATTGACAATAATTGATTGTTATATGGACTATCATAGACCATATTCTCACTGCTGTAATTAGGAACCATCAATGCGCCCGTCGCGGTTAACGCATCAACGATAATCAATTGTTTGAATTGGGGGCGCTTTGCAGCCAGTGAAAGCGCTAAGGTACCTCCTAGGCTATGGCCTATGGCCACGGCATTTTGCAATTGGTTGTCCAAAACATACTGCTGCACTTCTTTTTCTATCTTAGGGTACCAAGGGAATTCGATAGGTGGAACTTCACCAAAACCAGCAAACGTGAATAGGTGACATTCAAGATTTTTGGACAGTTCTACGACTTGCTCTTCCCAAACGGCATCAGGACAGGCAAAACCGGGGAAAAATAGTAGGGGTTCTCCTTCACCGACAACCCTAACTTCAAAAGCTTTGTTTTGTGCCGTTACACAGGCTGCAAGAATAAAGAATAGACTAAACGCTACCCCGTTTTTGATTTTTCTCATCTTCTTTAGGTTTATTGAATTTCCCTTTTGATGCAAATCCAAAAAAATGTTACAGAAAAAAATAAAAAGAAGACTTACCTGCCTTAATCTAAGGCTATTCTATTCATAGCAATTTTTGCCAGAACAAACGCTACCAATAACAGTAGGGCTGCGGTTGCAAAAGATGCCCCTGGAAAGTAGAAATTCGTCTCAGGGCGCACGAAATAATAAAAAACTGGGGCAAAGATAAACTGCCCTAAAATTGCGGTTACGCTTACCAAACCGGTAATAGACCCCTGAAGAATACCCTGTTCTTTAACCGAAACCTGATTGGAAATAATGCCTTGAACCGTTGGTCCGGCAACTCCCCCTAGGGCATAGGGAATCAAAAAGGCATATAGCATCCAAGGTTCTGAAGCCTGGGAAAACAAAAACATACCCAATGTCCAGAGCATAAAACCAAAGGTGACCACTTTCTGTTTTCCAAACCAGTCAATAGCTTTTCCTATCAAAAACCCTTGTACGAAGGCAACGATAAGACCAACGGCTACCAAAGAAATTCCAATCTCTTTGGGAGTCCAATCAAAGCTTTCTATGGTAAAGTAAGACCAAACGGTGGGCAGGACTTGTCCAGCCAAATTGGCCAAGAAAAATGCTGCAATCAACAATAGAACCCCTTTATATTTCCATAGGGCAATCAAGGACACCCCTGGAATCATCTTCATAAAATCAATAGGCCTTCGGTTCTCTGGTAAAAGGGACTCTGGAACCACCAACCATCCAAATAAAAAATTAGAAAAGGTAAGGCCTGCGGCAATATAAAACGGAAGCCGAATATCGATATCTCCAAAGTACCCTCCTATTCCAGGACCAATGATAAAACCAAGGCCAAAAGCGGCCCCAATCAATCCAAAATTCTTTGCTTTTTCTTCCGCCGAACTGATATCTGCGATATAAGCAGACGCCACGGTAAAACTTGCACCCGTGATTCCTGCCAGAAATCTTCCAATAAACAACCAAGTAATGGTTGGGGCCCAGGCATGAACCAAATAGTCTATACTAAGACCGAGGAGGGAAAGTAAGAGAATGGGGTTGCGCCCGTATTTATCCGATATCTCACCAAGTACCGGAGAAAAGAAAAATTGCATTCCTGCAAAAGCCGTTGTCAACCACATTCCATAAATAACGGCCATATGGTTTCCCTCGCCCGTCAATTGCATGATGAACTCAGGAATAATTGGAATGATAATCCCTATACCGATGACATCAACTAGAATGGTAATGAATATAAAAAGTAAAGCCGTTTTTTTTGACTTCATGGGTTGGTTTGAAAAGAAAAGCCCCACACATGTGAGGCTTTCTATGAATTATACGCTATCAGTGTATTCTATTTAATCGTTTAAGGCTTCCGCTCCACCAACAATCTCGAGTATCTCACCCGTAATCGCTGCCTGCCTTGCTTTATTGTACGTCAAGGTCAATTGGTCTTTCAGCTCGCCCGCGTTATCTGTGGCTTTGTGCATCGCCGTCATTCGGGCGCCATGCTCACTGGCAAAAGAATCTCGAATCGCTTTATACAATTGTGTCTTCAATGATTTCGGAATCAATTGTTCTACGATTTCTGGCTTGGAGGGCTCAAAAATATACTCTGCTCCAACATTGGTATCCTCTTGAACTGGAACGATAGGCAAAAACTGTTCTGTAGTTACGATTTGGGTAGCCGCATTCTTGAAACGATTATATACCAAATCAATTATATCATACGCTCCTACAGTGAATATTGACATCAAATCTTCTGCAAACTAAGCTACATTGTCATAAGTTAAATTATCAAAACCACTGCTTTCGTTGGCGACAATGCTAAACTTCTTGCCTAGAATGTCGTTCCCTTTTTTTCCAATGGTCACGTAGTCTACCTGCTTTCCGTTATACGTTTCATGGCACAGCGAAACCGATTCTTTAATGATATTGGAGTTAAAGGCACCACATAACCCTCTATTTGAGGTTATGGACACAATCAAAACCTTGTTTACTTCTCGTGCATCGGTATATTTAACACCCACATCTCCGTCTAAACTACCACTTAAATTTTGCAACAACTCGGTCAACTTATTGGCATAGGGACGCATAGCGGTAATGGCGTCTTGTGCTTTTTTCAACTTTGCAGCAGACACCATTTTCATGGCACTGGTAATCTGCATGGTTGATTTTACCGAAGCAATTCTATTTCGTATTTCCTTTAAATTTGCCATTCTTCCTTTTTGTCATTCCGCACTTGATGCGGAATCTATTGTATTATGGATTCCTGCCTACGCAGGAATGACAAGAATTACGCCTTGTACTTACTAGATAGATCTTTACAAACCGAAGTTAGTGTATCGGTCACTTCATCTGTCAATTTACCAGCCTTCAACGTGTCTAAAATTCCTCTATGCTTGGCATTCATAAATTCGATGAAATCGGTCTCAAATTCTTTTACCTTATCGACCGGAACGTCTCGTAATAGGTTCTTTGAGCCTGCAAAAATAATGGCCACCTGGTCTTCAACCGTAAATGGGTCATTTTGTGCTTGTTTCAAAATCTCTACATTTCGACGTCCTTTTTCGATGACGTTCATGGTAGCAGCATCCAAATCGGAACCAAACTTGGCAAAAGCTTCCAATTCACGGAATTGCGCTTGGTCTAATTTCAAGGTGCCTGCCACCTTTTTCATTGATTTTATCTGCGCCGAACCCCCCACACGAGATACCGAAATACCCACATTAATTGCTGGGCGAACCCCTTGGTTGAACAAGTCCTGCTCCAAGAAAATCTGACCATCAGTAATGGAGATGACGTTGGTAGGGATATAGGCAGATACATCACCCGCTTGCGTTTCAATAATCGGCAGTGCCGTTAAAGAACCGCCCCCTTTTACCTTTTTCTTTAAGGAATCAGGAAGGTCATTCATCTCTTTGGCAACACTGTCATCAGCAATAACTTTTGCTGCACGCTCCAACAATCTTGAATGCAAATAGAACACGTCACCAGGATACGCCTCACGTCCTGGGGGTCTTCTCAAAAGAAGTGATACCTCACGATAGGCAACCGCTTGTTTTGATAGATCGTCATAAATAATCAATGCAGGACGACCGGTATCACGGAAATACTCGCCAATCGCAGCACCGGCAAATGGAGCATATACCTGCATTGGTGCAGGATCAGAAGCATTGGCCGCAACGATGGTAGTGTAGGCTAATGCACCTTTATCTTCCAAGGTTTTTGCAATCGCAGCTACCGTGGAGGCCTTTTGACCTACGGCAACATAAATACAGTACACTGGTTCACCTGCATCGTAAAATTCCTTCTGGTTTAGAATGGTGTCAATACAAACGGTCGTCTTACCCGTTTGACGGTCACCGATCACCAACTCACGTTGCCCCCGACCGATTGGAATCATCGCATCAATTGCTTTTACACCCGTTTGCAATGGCTCGTTTACCGGTTGACGGTAAATTACACCAGGTGCCTTACGCTCTAAAGGCATTTCATAGGTTTCACCGGCGATAGGCCCTTTACCATCGATAGGATTTCCTAAGGTATCTACCACGCGCCCAACAATACCTTCACCCACGTTAATGGAAGCAATAGTTTGGGTACGCTTTACCGTAGCACCTTCCATAATTTCTTTAGATGGACCCAACAATACTACACCTACGTTATCTTCTTCCAGATTAAGAACGATACCCTGCATGCCGCCATCAAATTCTACCAACTCACCATACTGTGCATTCGATAGTCCGTAGACACGTGCAATACCGTCACCTACTTGAAGTACCGTACCTACTTCGTCAAGCGAAGCGGTCGCTTCAAATCCTGATAATTGTTGCTTTAATATTGCTGAAACCTCAGCTGCTTTTACTCCCGCCATTTTATAAGCTATTTGTAAATTCTCGTTTTAATGTATTCAGTTTGTTTGCCACACTGGCATCGTATTGCAAGTCTCCTACCCTAAGGATAAATCCTCCTACAACACTTTCATCAATTTTATTTTCCAATGCGACCTTATTGCCCGTCAATTCTTGTACTTTGACTAAAATTTGTTTCTCTAAAGCGGTTGTTAACGGAACAGCTGTAGTCACTGTGGCCACGTTCTGTCCTTTCATTTTCTCATAAAGTACAATGTACTTGTAGGCTACTTCTTGAAGCAAATCAACCCTTTTATTATCTGCCAGGGTATTGATTAGACCTAAAGTGATTTCATGGTCTTTTTTGAAAATCGCCTGTAATGCGTTTTTCTTTATTTCGCCCTTCATGATCGGACTGGATAATAATGCTCGTAGCTCTTGGTTTTCTTCAAGAGTTGACGCAATCAAACGCATATCGGCCTCAACTTTATCAGCTGCCTTTTTTTCAACAGCAAAATCGAGGGTCGCTTTGGCATATCGTATTGCGGCACGGCTATCTACCATAATGATTAATTCAATTTTATATCGCCCAACATGTCTTCAACAACCTTTAGTTGCTTCTTTTTGTCGGACAGTTCTCCTTTGATTACTTTTTCAGCGATGGCAACGGATAGGTCGGCCACTTGCCCTTTTATATCAGCCATTGCCGCTTTTTTCTCTACTTCTATGGCTTCTTGTGCCTGCTTTATAATTTTATCAGCCTCTGCCGTTGCCTGTTCTTTGGCGTCAGCAATGGTCTTATCCTTGATTTCGCGCGCTTCTTTTAACATGGCTTCCCTTTCCGCACGTGCTTCCTTCAAGAGTTTGTCATTATCGGCCTGAAGATTCTGCATTTCCTTACGGGCGTTTTCTGCGGCATCTAGGGCATCTTGAATACCAGCTTCCCTCTCGTTTAAGGAATTTAAGATTGGTTTCCAGGCAAATTTTACCAGTAAAAAAATAAGTCCTAACAATAGAATGGTCTGGACGATAAATAAACCAGGAGAGAAATCGTTTAATAATGTTTCCATATCAACGTGTAACTTTTTGTTTTTTTAATTCAAACGTTTCCTGTAACCAACCGTTACAGGAAACGTTAGCTGTATTGGTCTTACTTTCCTAAGAATAAAGCTCCAAATGCTAGACCTTCCAAAAGGGCTGCGATAATAATCATCGCTGTTTGGATTTTTCCAGTCGCCTCTGGTTGGCGTGCAATACCTTCCATTGCTTTACCACCAATTTGACCTAATCCAATTCCCGCTCCTATTACGATAAGTCCGGCTCCAATTAAATTGTACATAATGTATGATTTATAAAAATTAAAAAAACTCTTTATTCATCGACCTTTTTTAATGAGCATGGTCATGCTCTTCTACCGCCATTCCAATAAAGAGGGCCGACAGCATAGTGAAAATATAAGCTTGTAAAAAGGCTACCAGCACCTCAATCAAGGTAATAAAGAAGGAAAGGACAAAAGATAATGCCGTTGCCCCTGCCACTCCCAATGTGTCTTTTAAGGTAAACATGATTGCGATTAAACTCATCACCACAATATGTCCGGCCGAAATGTTGGCAAACAAACGAACCAGTAGCGAAAAAGGTTTAATCAGCAGAGCCCCAGCCAACTCAATGATGGCCAAAACAGGCCGTATAAGTACGGGTACCCCTGGCATCCATAAAATATGTTTCCAATAGTCTTTGTTTCCGCTAAACGAATAAATAATCAACGTGAAAATTGCCAGACATGCTGTCACCGCCAACTGTCCGGTTACATTGAATCCCAAAGGGGTAAGGCCCAATAAATTTAAAATCCAAATAAAGAAAAATACGGTCAAGAGATACCCCGTAAACCTTCTATAGTGTTTTTCCCCAATATTTGGTCTAGCGATTTCATCTCGAACATACAATACTAGGGGTTCCAAAACCCTTCCAAAACCAACAGGTACTTTTCTGTTTTTGTATTGTCTAGCCAATGAAGAAAATCCCAAGAACATCAATAAACCAACCAACAATACCCCAATCACACTTTTGGTGATGGATAAATCCAATACTTTATGGGCGTTGGTCGAATGGTGGTGTTCATCAAACGCTATCTCTTTGGCCGTAGCGTCCAATTCATATATTTTACTGTGCACTTTGGCAAAGCGTGAACCCCCTGCCTCTACAATATGATGTCCGGAATCATCGTGATGAAATTTGGAAGACATAAAAGTTACCAATCCTTTACTTGACCAAACGATTACAGGTAGAGGAAATCCTACATGTTTACGTTCCCCCTCAGAACTTGTGTAAGAAAATAAGTGAAAATCGTGGGCATCTTTTATGTGATGTAAAATATAAGCCTCAACTTCTTCTTTTGAGCTTACTTCACCCTCATCATGGGCTTTATCTGATTTTCCAAGAATGGAATTAGAACACAAAAAAGCCAATACTATTACATAAAAAACCAAAGGCTTTTTTAATACCTTCATTACGCGAAGCATTTATCGTTTTGTTAAATTCCGCGCAAAGGTAATGCTTAGTGCATGAAAATCAGCCTTTTTTTTACTTTTTCACCTCTATTTTTTTTAGTAGACGAAGTAACAAGTAGACTTCACAAAATAAGCCAAGAAAAACTGGAATTAAAAAGTGTACCGGTGATACTTGTAATACTTCATTTTCATTGAAAATGATATCCTTAAAGGCAAGTACAAAAAAGAAAAATCTTAGCACTAGTATGCCCAAATAGATAAAGCCCAATAATTGTCCGTATTTGCGTTGTCTGGACAACAGTAACAGCAACTGGCAAGACAAAAGCGTATATAAAAAATGAAAGAGATAGATGTCTTGTAGCACACACTCCATAGCGCGCAGTCCACAACCTATTGATATAAGGTGAATGACGGCAACAATAGAAAAGGCCAACACTATGAAACCCATCCAAAATATAATCCTGGTGGGTTTCATTTATTTAAATCTATCGCTTGCTTGATCATTAAATACATGGCCATAAGTACCGCAACAAAAGTGATACCTTCTTCAGCGAAAGAAAAGTTATACTTTCTTTCTAACCAAGAGCCAAGCAAATTTCCCATATATATGGTCAAACCCATCTGAATGGCCAAACCAGATAGTTTTCCAGCAAGTTTTAAATTTTCCTGACGCTTAGGAGACTTTTGCCGGCTCATTTACTTTGGAAGGCTGCAACTTATGTGTGCCCGAACTGGTTCCCTTGCCCATGGTGCATGAAGCATTGAACGTAGCACCGGGCTCAACCGCCAATTTGGCAACGTTGACCGTACCTTCGATTTTTGCAGTATTTTTCAAGGATAACAACTCAGAAACATAAAGCTCTCCATTAAAGTTGCCTTCGATATCGGCGTTGACACACTCTACTTTTCCTTTAATCAATCCGTCTTTGCCAATGACCACTTTGCCAGAAGTTTTTACGTTTCCTTCTAGCTTTCCATCAATTCTAAAATCGGCTTCAGAGGTGATGTCACCTTTAATTACGGTGTTCTTTTCAATTCGATTGGGCTGTCCGCCAAAGTTTTCCATAGATCGGGGTTTTTGTTTGTCTGAGAACATCTGTTCACGGTTTTGGGGTTAACAATTGAGATTTGTAGGCTTCTAAATTTTTGTGGACTAAAATTGTCTGATAATTCTTTGATAAAATTACAAAATTCTCTGCCTTGATACGATAGTCTTTGTTCTTTTCTATAAGCTCTGAAAAGCCGAGTGCAAAATCTTTTGATTTGAACCCATGTACGACCACAAACTGGTCTTCTAAATTGTAAATGTCTTTTGAAACGATGTTCTTATATCGTAACTCTTTTATCGCTTCTTCCAGTCGTTTTCGAAGTTTCAATGCTTTTTCGTTATCACGGATCTTAAATGGAAACACCACTTTCCAATTTTCAGTACCCGTACTGCCTTCCTCCGACGAAAATTCTTTAGACTCCAACTTTGGCAACTGCTCAGCGATAATCAGTTCTGCCTTTTTACCTTCTGGATTGTTAGGATACGTCAATGCAACGTAATTCAATGCCTCTTTATAGGGTTCAAAGCCTTGTAGCCTGCCTACGGCATTCGCTTTCAATAATTCAAACTTGGGTACAATGGGGTCTCCGGTGAAGCGATTGATATTTTCTTGGGATTCTGTAATGACCTGCAAAAACTCTTGTGCGCGATACTTTTTGAACAATGCATCGTATCGCGCCTCAGGACCCTGTGCATCTTCATCCAAGATAGCATCAGGATTCAACAGTATTGTGGCGTACCGGCTGTCAGCGTGATTCGTTAAGATATCTTGACGTACCCCTTCAGCCAAGGGGCTACCAGTCTCTTGATAAATTTTATACAAATTGTATTTTGAAGGCAATATCAATCGCTCCTCAGGGTTTCCCTTGAGCACTGCTTCCAATTTAGCGGCAGCCAAAAGATTCTCTTTGAACTTTTCTTTATAGATCAGTCCCAATTGATAGTTTGCAAAATTCCGTTCCCCAGCCAAGCTATCAATTTGAACAGGATCGGTAGGCAACTGGTTGAGATAAAAAGCGACCGAGTATCTTTCGTCTTCTGAAGCTAGGGCAGCACTATCATTGACAGCGACCAATTCCCCTGTAGCCTCTGAAGGGGCTACCCTTGTTTTATTACTCCATCGCCAGTCATCTTCAAGGGGTCGTTCGCCCCAACGGGTCTTAAAATCGTTTTTACCATAACCCAGACTGGTCACATTATAGAAATAAAACTTGCCTTGGTTTTCTTTTCCACCTTTACTCTCGGCAAAAGCAGCATATCCTGCATTGGCTTTTCTCTTCTTCTCTGCGTCCAAAGCGGCCGCTTCGTCCTTTAATTTTTGAATGTATGCTTCAAAATAGGCCGTTTGCTCTTCTTCGGGCATGTTGTACACCGTGATGACACTATCGGCATATTGCACAATATCTTCATACTTAATGACATCTTCGAGATTGTCAAACTTCTTTTTGATACGACGGAATTTTTTGGTGTTCTCCACCAAATTCGTCAAAGTACTATCGTAATAAGCTCCTGCTACCTTATAATCCTTCAAATTGAAGAAATACTCCCCAAGAGTCTCATAATTTTTAGCATTCAGTTTTGCGTCTTGTTGCGTGGCGCGCAACGATTTATTGTAATAGGCCAAAGCCAAACTATCTGATGTTGTCTCAAGGTGAAAATTTGCGATTTGATGATAAATCTTATCCAAAAAGGGACGGTTCTCACGATTTTCTTCCAATTCAGTCAAATAGTCTTGAAGAACTTCTTGGCTTTCTGCTGTGACCTCGGTATTTTGAATTTTATTTAAATGGGCATTGATCATATACACCCGTGGAGATCTTCGGTTCAAAGCAATCACTTTGTCAAAGGCATAATTGGCGCTGTCCTTGAGGTTCAATTGATTGTACAACTGACCGATAATAAAAAGGTATCTTCCCCGCTCCTCATTTTTTCTGGTATAGGCTTGGGCCACTTTCAGGTTTTGAATTGCAGTATCTGGAGCGTTGAGCATCAAGTAGCTTTGTGCCATCACCGCATGGGTATCGGCGTATTCTTGGTCTTTTAATTCTTCGAATTTTAAGAGGCGCTTTAGGTTTTTGATGGCGATTTCAGGATTGTCCAACCGCATATTGACCTTTTCGCGCCAAATCGTGGCCTCATTTAACTCATTGCTCTCTATATAATTTCGAAGGATGTAATTGAAGGATTCTAAGGCAGGAATATAGCGTTGGTCAAAATAACGCGCCTTGCCCAGTAGTAGAAAAGCTTCATCGGTCTGTGGATTTCGCTCTTCATCCTTGATGTTCATGCTATGCTTTTGGATGGCTTTGGTCGCCTTCTCTTCAGCACGTTCAAAATTGGGATTGTTATCTTCGGAATCAAGTTTGATTTCGTCAGTAACTTCCAAGCGTTCTACAGGAAGTACTTCCCAGAAATCATCACGATAGGAAGCGTTCAGTTCTTCCCGGCCCTGTTCGAAGGCGAGATTACCATTGTACAAGGTGTTGTACTTGGTGTTTAGGGCATGCCAATTGCGGTTGATGAACTTATCCTTTTTTACCGAACAAGCATTAAGAATCAACATGGCACCTATGCCCGAAATAAGAAATTTAAAATGAAGCTTCAAAAATGCAAATCTTTCCTACCTAGGATAACTGAAAAAAGCCGCATTTAGTATCGGTGTCCTCGATAAAATGCGGTTATTTTCAAAGGCCTTGCCTTTCGCTTCAATTGTGGGTATTCCTTTAGGTGTTCATGCTACCAATTCTTAGTATTTAATAGGATTGTCGAAACCTTTCTGCCGCCCCTGTTATAGGTTTCGCTTTTTACCATGCCCACGCCACGGGCTACCCAAGTGGTCGTTTTATGGTTTTTGT
>ERZ1740067.294-NODE-294-length-41340-cov-5.608599_pt1 | contig 41340 bp, 38 predicted proteins | sample MGYA00581736_ERZ1740067 | MGnify/ENA primary metagenome ERZ1740067 (study PRJEB43018, sample SAMN04849236) | marine metagenome | isolation source: floating plastic debris | place: Pacific Ocean | collected 2008-08-27 | study: EMG produced TPA metagenomics assembly... | reverse complement strand
GACCATCGGGGCCCAGAATGATTGGCAGGTCGCCGGTAAAGTCAATTGTCCCTACTGCATAGGCATTGTCGTGAATATTGGACGGGTGCAATCCAGCTTCGCCCCCATCCTCTCTGGCCCAGTCAGGCTTGGGTCCGACCAAACGGACCCCTGTTCGAGCGCTATTGAAGTGAACTTCATACGATGTGCTGAAGAGCGTCTCGATATCACCTTCGGTGAAGAAGTCAGGGGCTCCATGAGGGCCGTAAAGAACCCCAAGCTCCCAATCGCGAGTGAGTTCAGGTCGGCTTTCAGGTGGGATGCACGGCAGCGCGGTGGCACGGGCACCTTTTCGGTTCAATCGAACCACGTCGCCGGTCCGCAACTGCCCTGTCGCATGACCGCCAAAGCCGCCCAGAATGAATGTTGATCTGCTTCCAAGGTAAAGCGGGGCATCGATCCCATTGCGAATGGCCAGATATGTCCTATTGCCTGTGCCTTCGATTGCGCCAAGCGTCAGAGTCTGTCCAGCCGTTACTTGCACTGTCTCCCAACAAGGCACATCGACGTCATCAAGTGTGGCGGACATGGGTGCGCCTGTAAGTGCGATAGTGGCGTCTGCAGTAAACCGCAAACTTGGCCCGGTCACCGAAAACTCAAGCCCGGCGGCGGACTCCTCATTGCCAACCAGCCGATTGGCCAGGCGGAAGGACAGATCATCCATTGGCCCACTAGGCGGAACTCCGACGGCCCAATACCCCACACGGCCGGGAAGATCCTGAACACTCGACTGTGCACCAGCAGCCAGCACTTCGATTCGACAAGGTTGATAGTCGAACTCGCCAAGAACGCGGGTTGCAACATTGGCTTCGCAGAACATTTTTGATGCCGCAATTGCGCCCAGGTAATCCAGATTGGTTTCTATGCCGTAGAGCGATGTCTCCTCGAGGGCTCTTTGAAGCTTCTCCAGGGCATCAACTCTGTCCCTGCCGCTCACGATGAGTTTGGCAAGCAGAGAGTCGTAGTAAGAAGTTACGACGGTGCCGGTTTCGATCCACCCGTCCACACGGGCTTCCCCACCAAAGCCAACCTCTGTCAGCCTTCCGGCACTCGGCATAAAGTTTTTGCCCGGATCCTCGGCATTGATCCTCACTTCGATAGCGGCACCTGATGAAGTCGGGTTTATCTCATCCAGCGGTTGCATGGTCCCGCCCGCCAAACGCACCATCCACTCAACAAGGTCAATTCCAAAAACCTCTTCGGTAACACCATGCTCAACCTGTAGCCGTGTGTTGACCTCAAGGAAGTAAAACTTCTTCTCCTGGACGTCATAGATGAACTCGACCGTCCCAGCGGACGCGTAGGACACAGCGCGGCCCAAGTCGCGTGCAGAATCGGCGAGGGCGGTGCGTTGCTCCTCCGAGATGCCGGGCGCTGGTGTCTCCTCCACAACTTTTTGGTTTCGCCTCTGCAGCGAGCAATCTCGCTCGCCAAGAGCAAGAACATTGCCCTTGCCATCGCCAAATATCTGCACCTCGATATGACGAGCATCGCTCACAAACTTTTCCAGAAATACACCGGCATTTCCGAAGTTGTTTTCTCCCATGCGCCTGACTGAATCGAACGCGTTTTCAAGGTCCATTTCAGACTGACACAGTTGCAGACCGATACCGCCACCACCCGCCGTGCTTTTGAGCATGACGGGATATCCAATCTCGTCTGCAGCAGCCAGCGCCTCGGGCAGGCTGGTAAGCAGTGGCGTACCGGGCAGAAGGGGCACACCAGCATCTTGGGCGAGGGCGCGCGCGGTGTGCTTTGTTCCGAATTCACGCAGATGTTCTGCGCGTGGACCGATGAACGCCACGCCTGCTTCATCCAGCCGATTCACAAAATCAGCGTTTTCGCTCAAGAATCCGTAGCCGGGGTGAACCGCGTCCACACCGGCCTCTCGGCAGATTGAGAGAATTCTTGGGATGTTTATATAGCTCTCAGAAACCGGCGCTGGACCAACACAATAGGCTTCGTCGGCTTGTCGGACATGAAGCGAATGACGATCTGCTTCCGAGTAAATGGCGACGGATCTCACCCCCATCGCCTTAAGGGTCCGGATGATGCGGCAGGCAATCTCGCCTCTGTTGGCGACAAGAACAGATTTGAACATTTCAGTTAAACCTCCCCTGGTAGCCGCGGGTCACGCCGGCGTCCCATCCCAGATCAACATGTCGATCGGGGTTGGGTTATAGGCGTTGCAGGGATTGTTCAGCTGCGGGCAGTTTGAAATCAGAACAAGCACGTCCATCGCAGCATGCATTTCAACATATTTGCCTGGCGCACTGATGCCGTCTTCGAATGTCAGGCCACCGTTGGGCGTCACCGGAACATTCATGAAGAAGTTGATGTTGTGCGTGATGTCTCGTTTCGACATGCCGTGCATGTCATTCTCCGCAACCGCCAGCAGCCAACTGTCGCGACAAGCGTGCATGTATTTCGTATCATGCGCGTATCGCACGGTATTGGATTCAGTTGCACAAGCGCCGCCCAAAGTGTCATGGCGACCGCAGGTGTCAGCTGTTATTTCCAGCATCACATTGTTCTCGGTCGAAAGAAGCTTTGACCCAGCGGTGAGATACACATTGCCCTGTTCACGGATCGTATCAATTGCGCTGTAGCGCTCTGTTGGATCGGCTGCACTATAAAACAGCGTGTCTGCAGCTTGGTTCCCTTCCAGGTCCAGAATTCTAAGAACCTGGCCCTTTTTGACGACGTACATCCAGTAGTCGCCGGCTTCCAGGGTCTGGCGATAGACTGCATTATCGGGAGCGAGATAGCTTTCCTTGATCATGAGCCTAGTTCCCGCCCAGCGATGGCAGCGAAACGCTAAGCCCGCGACGATAGAGCTCCGTATTTTCAAATCCACGACCGTTCTCAGGGCGGGATGTCCTGCAAAAATCATCTTCGGCGACAGGTAGTGCTTCAAAGAGTTCGCAATGTATGGGCTTGGGTGAGTAGGTCGGCGACGGGTCCAATGGATGGGGGCAAGTGTGAAAAAGCACCAAGGTGTCCATCTCGAAGCGCAGCTCAACACGGGCACCAGCTGATGAGACGTCAGGATCAAATCCAAGTGCGCCATCGATATCGGTTCTGACTGTGCTGAACCAGTTTACATTGGCGGCCAAATCTTTTTTGCCGAGCCCGTACTTCGCAGCCTCTACAAGAAAACTGTCCAGACCATTTTGAGCGCGCTCGTTTCGATAGTGTTGATAGGTCAAGGAGCCGTAACGGCTCTTCAGACTTGCGCGCGTGCTATTGCCACAAACCGTGTCATGCCAACCGTGAGTGTCTTCTACGATGGAGCAGAAAATCCTCCCCATGTCCGAGTAGAGGCAGTTGCCTCTGGTTAGCTTAAATGTGTGCTGGCATTTGAGAGTGTCGGGTGCATTGTAGCGTTCCAACGGGTTCGCCGGGTTGTAGAAGAGCATTCCGACATTGGCGCCACCTTCGATATCCGTAAGGCGCAGCGTAAAGCCCGCTCTAATGGTCAAAGACCAATGCGCGCCTCCCTGCATGTTTTCACTGTGGATGATTTCACCTTGATCGGTCTCGGATTGGGGTCTCATAGACACCTCCATCTGGTCGAAGCCGGCCTACAAAGCCGTTCGTTTCACACCAGGTCGTCCTGGGCCATGTCTCGTGAGGTGGCTTTTCGCCAACCGCCGGGTCGTCCCGGCGAGAACAGACTGTCATCCTGCCGCCGCCTCCTTTGCCTTGAGATCGGCAATAAAGGGCGCGGGTTCGGTCAGGGTATCAAATGCAATTGACGCGCCGTAGCGCTTTAGCTCTTCTTCTCTCTTGCGTTTGCGGTCAAAGGCCACAACCCGGGTGCCAAGATAAAATGCCTCGCTTAGATCGTGCGTGACCATGAAGACGGTCATTTTGGTATCCCACCAAAGCCGCAGCATCAGGTCGTGTACTTCAGAACGTATGCCGGGATCAAGAGCTCCAAACGGCTCATCCAGAAGCAGAATACGGGGCTTCTTTATAAGCGCCTGCGCAATGGCCAGACGTTGCTGCATACCCCCGGAAAGTGCCGAAGGATATTTGGTTGCAGATTCAGCAAGTCCTACCCCCTCCAGTATTTCCATTGCTTCTGAACGCGCGATGCGCCTTGCACGCCCGTGCAGCCGACCGAAAACACCGCCGCGCTCAATTTCAAGCCCAAGCATGACGTTCTCGACCGCTGTTAGATGCGGAAAAACCGAGTACTTCTGGAAAACGACGCCCCGGTCGGGTTCCGGATTGGGCGCAATCGCTTTGCCATCAATCAGGATCGTTCCACGCGTTGCTCTTTCTTGACTCAGCAGAAGTCGAAGAAACGTCGACTTTCCACACCCGGACGGGCCTACGAGAGAAATGAATGAGTGAGAAGGCACCTCAAAGTTGATGCGCTCAAGCACAATCTGGTCGCCATATTCCATCCAAACATCCTGGACGCTTACTTCAGTCATGCTGGCGTCCTTTGGCTGGCGAACCACGGGTGGGCCCAGCCTTGGTACTTGCGCAACGCATAGTCAAAGCTCACGGCCAGGAACGTGATCCAGAAAACGTATGGCAGGATGACGTCCATCGCGAGATATCGCCTAAGAAGAAAAATCCTATAGCCGAGGCCGCTTTGCGCAGCGATGGCCTCTGCCGCAATGAGGAAAAGCCACGCAGCCCCCAACGACAGGCGTAAGGTATCGATAATACGCGGCAACATCTGAGGAAGGACAATCCGCCAAGCGATATGCCAGGTTGATGCTCCGAGGGTCTGTGCCTTGACGATTTGCTCAGAAGGAAGTTCGGAAACGCGAAGAGCAATGTCGCGTGTCATGTACGGGGCAATACCAAAGACGATCAAAACAACTTTGGATACTTCTCCCAACCCGAAGGTGATGAAGAGAATCGGCAATACGGCCAAAGGCGGAATCATCGCAAACACGGCAATGAAGGCAGACATGGTATGACGGGCATAGGGGATGAGGCCAACAGCAATGCCAATTATGGCGCCCATAACGGTCGCGAGGAGCACACCAGCGCCTAACCGCGACAGGCTGGCAACTGTGTCTTCCCATAGCAAGTAGCTGCCAGTTCTCCTATCCGGCTCGAACGCCATGCGCTGTATGGCATCCGCGATCGCGTTGAAGCTTGGAAGGAGTTTGTCGTTCGGGTTCTCAGCCAACCTAATCTCTGAACCGACGCTATAGGCCACTAGAAAAAGCGCGAAGGGCGCAAGTGCTAGAAGCCGTCCAGCCGCCGGTCCAGGATGTCGGTTGATAAGCCGTTCGCGTCGTGAAGAGGGCATGAGAGTGCCTACTTTCCAGAGTTTAGTTGTGATGCGAACGGCTCATTCACTCTGCAGCTACAGCGTGCCATCAGCAGCCATGCTCATGTAGTCGGCGTTGAATCGGAACTTCACATTCGCTTCATCGCCAAGGATCGATCCATCAGGAAAGCCGATACCGACAATGTCCGGGCTTGAGGCACCATCCCCGAGCAGACCGCGTTCGAAGAGGAACATTCGCACCGCCTGCATGGTCGTCTCGACATCCTTTGATGTTGTGAAAGTCACCGCATCGGATGGCTCTGCGAACATCTGTGTCGAGGCGAGCTGCATGTCATATCCAGCAAGGTCGGTACCTGATGCTTCGCCCATGGCGGTGCGAGCGGCCTCACCCTCAGGTGTATCCGACAACATGATGGACATAGTCTCGTACCATGCGCCAACGAGCGCTTTGCCGAAGGCCGGGTTGTCCGCCAAAGTCTCAGTATTAACGGCGGTAAGGTCCATGATTTCACCGGGGATGTCCGAAGAATCGAAGACCTTGGTCGCACCTGGCGTTTCCAGAATTTCTGCAACCAGCGGGTTCCAGGTCACCACGGCAGTTACGTCATCAGTCTGATATGCGGCAATCATATCTGCGTCTGAGGTATTGATGACACTTATGTCTTTTTCAGCTTTGTCGATGCTCTCAAGTGCCCGTGCCAGCAGATAATGTGAGACCGAAAGCTCTACCAGATTGACGTTCTGACCGACGACCGCCTCGAGCGTATCTGCATCTTTGAGAATGAGCGCATCGTTTCCGTTTGAGAAATCCCCAACGATCAACGACGTAGTATCAACACCGCCCACAGATGGGATCGCCAGCAGATCCATGTTTGTGGCCGTTACGCCGTCAAAGGCACCAGCCGTGTACTGATTTATGGACTCGATATAGTCGTTGAACTGAACAACCTCGATTGTGATGTCGTACTTGTCGGCCCACTTGTCGACAATTCCCTGATCAGCGGCCCATCCCCATGGCATCCAGCCAACATAGATCGACCAAGCCAGCTTGAACTCCGTTTTCTCCTCCGCCATCGCGGCGGAAGCCCCTGCGAGCCCAATACTCGCAGACGTCATGAGGGTGATCAGTAGTCGTGAAAAACTCTTCATAGCCTATACTCCATTGTAGGTCTTGGAGTTTGGAGGTCGCGGCGGGCCGGACGCTGTTTTTCCAAACGCGTAGACCTCCCGGGCTTTTGTCCCGCCGTGTACCCAACCGCTGTTAACCGGCAGGGCCGCAGCTCTCGGACCAGTCACCGACAAATCTTTAAGATCACTGTCGGCCGGAACCCTAGCTGCTACTGCGAGTATCAACTCAAGAAGCGTGCCAAACGAGATACGCCCCATTTCTGCTGGTTTAGATTACTCCGTACACACCAATGCCTATTGCCTGGTCAACTCTAGGCACGAATGCCCGATTCATGGTCAGGCCATGCAAGCAACTGACTGATGAGAACGGTCAGTCTGTTCAGGTCTTGTATGTGGAAGCGCTGAACCGTGGCGCATCGAACCGACACGCCATGGCTGGCTACCGACGGTTGCTCAGGTTGATGATCGAGCAAGCGGACACGTTCAGTGTGAAGATGGCATCAGAGTTTGGAAACGGCCGCCATAGCTGCCGCCGTTCTGTTTTCAACGTTCATCTTGCTAAAGACCTGTTCAAGATGCTTGTTAATAGTCCTGGGGCTGCAGCCCATAATCTCGGCGATGTCGCGGTTGGCCTTGCCCCGCGTTAGCCACAGCAAGACCTCTGCTTCTCTTTTCGTAAGACCGAAACTATCGCGTAGCGCGGCGATGGACGTATCGGTGTCCTCATCAGAGCGCTCAATGCTTAGTTCAATGAGAAACTCATCACGTTCGACACTGCCGAGAAGCTTGGCAATCATCGTCTTTCCGGTGAGCCCTTCGACCTTGGCAGCACCAACCGCCAGCAGAGCAACCGAGGCCAAGGGTCCGCTTAGACTGGGCATCTCCACGCCTGCTGAAATTGCGAGACCAGGCATAAGCTGTTTTAGCAGTTGATCCGCTGGAGTGTTCCACCAGGACGGTATTCCGCTAGCTGTAACAGCCATTAGGGGCGTGCCGGTGAAATCCAACGCATGTCGCGTGGATCTAACCATGCGAGACTGCGTAATTTGCGACAGGAGTCTGGCGGTAAGTTCTTCAACACGAAACGGTTTGGTAATGTAGTCGGTGCCACCCGCCGTAAAGCCACGCACAATGTTTTCCGTGTCTTTAAGACCAGTCATGAAGATGACCGGAATGCTGGCCCACTCGGGGTTCTGCTTTATTTGCCGACATGTCTCGAAACCATCAAGACCCGGCATAACCGCGTCCATCAGAATTCCGTCAGGTGTGATCCTACTGAGAATGGAAAGTGCAGCGGTCCCGCTTGGCGCAACCAGTGCCGCAATGCCTGCATCTTCCAATACGTCCCGCAACAGACGAAGGGAATCTGTATCATCGTCAACTACCAGAAAGACCGGGCGTTCATCGGTGCTGCTAGTCATTTTCTAACAGCTTCTGGAGTTCAATCTGAAGCGTGTCAAAGTCGCAGCTTTCCGCTATTACGCGCATTCGATTCAGAGACAACTCGGCCTCCGGATGATGTATCGAAATATCATCGAGCGCATCCAATATACCCTTCGCATGGCCAATCTGCGCCAATTCTAGCAAATTGGTGATGTCGGCAGCGGCAATCGTGGTCAGCTTTGTGGGCAGAACCGCCTCGGGGTCGGCCTCTTCTGCTTCAGAAGAAGACCGATAGACCCATTCCAGCCCGAAGATGGATTTGAGCTGGCCCATCAAAGTCGGAATGTGCACGGGCTTCATCAAATAGGCATCGTGAAATTCAGCTTCTTCCGCCCGTTTAGGATCGTTTCGGGCATTTGCCGAAACCATAATGATTTTGAGATTGGGATCTGCGCGTTTGCGAAGCTCTCGAGCGACAGCCCACCCGTCGATGCCCGGTAGCGATATATCAAGTAGAACGGCGTCGGGACTGCAGGTCCCAGCAGTAACGAGGCAGCCTTCACCGCTGTCCTCAGTCAGAACAAAAAGTCCGACTTGAGAGAGTGCTTCCCGCATGAAATCGAGGTGGTGGGTATCATCATCAACAATGAGTATCGTCCGTTTTGGTCCCTCATAGCCAACTATTGGCGTCCGAACTTTTTTCTCAGCCTTTGTGGGGTGCGTGATTGCGGGTAGGAAAATACGCACGGTGAAACAGCTTCCTGCGCCGGGTTGGCTGGTAACGGTGATTTCTCCGCCCATTGCTTCTACAAGCAGTTTCGTAATCGTCAGCCCCAAGCCTGAACCTTTTGCCTTGGCTCGCTGAGGAGAATCTAACCGCTCAAATGGAACAAAAATGCGATCAAGGTCATCGTCAACAATGCCAACGCCAGTATCGATGATGTCGAAGCGAGCCACTTCACCCGAATAGCTCAGTCTCAGGGTTACACTGCCAGCGTGGGTATATCGAATGGCGTTTGATACAAGGTTGATCAGCACTTGCCGAAGGCGTTTTTCATCTACGCGCACAATACGCGCCATGTGCTCCGGCTGTTCAAAAACGAACGATAGGCCTTTGTCCAGCGCCTGCAGCGTGAACATATCCACTAGTTGATCCAGAAAATCGCGAATCTGAATTTCGTCAGTGTAGGTTCTAAATTTTCCGGCTTCGATCATCGAAATGTCGAGGAGTCCGTCGACGAGGCTGGACAAGTGCGCGCCACTGCGTCGAATGACGCTGAGGCCGTGCTCGAGCTCTCGCGGCAGGCCAGGCTTGGTCTCAAGAAGTTGGGCATATCCAAGAATCGCGTTAAGCGGCGTCCTTAGCTCATGGCTGGTGCCCTGCACGTACTTGGTTTTTGCTTCATTGCGTGCTTCAGCAACGTCTTTGGCCTGCTGTAGTTCGGCATCAGAGTCTTGGCGTGCTCGGATCTCTTTGTAGAGCAGATCGGTCTGCGCATTGCTTTCAAGCCTCGCGGCCAAGCTGCTCTCTTTTGCAAGGAGAAAAGGCCAGATCGCAATCGCAATAACAAAAACGATGATGATGAAACAGGCAAAGAGCGTAGCTTCAATGGTGCCGCGATCCAGGCCGGGCGAATCTGCCAAGTGCAGGTATGTGAGGCTTAACAATATGGTTGCGAGCAGCACTCCAATTGCAAGAGCGCCAAGATACTTAAAGAGACGCGCATTCAATACGCTTGTGTTGAACTGAGGGCTAGGACCCGAACCGGTGTGTAAGATACTCGCTTCGCCCGGCGCATCATCGTGACTTTTGCACGCATCATGGCAACGCGCGTCCAATGCACAGCACAAAGAGCAAATGGGTGCCCCGTAAACTGGGCAGGACGCCATGTCCTCAGACTCAAAAGGATTTTGACAGATGCAGCACTCGGTTTCCTTGCCTGGCGCCGCGACCTCTATCACTGGGCGGGCCAGATAGTACTTTCCTTTGCTAAGCCATGCGATTAGCGGCGCCAGGAAAAAGGGCAGGACAAGCGATGCCAGCGTGGCATAGGGGCGGTTTTCGATGCCTGCTAGCCCGGCATAGATGGCTATACCCGTGAGCGAGGCAATTGCCATACTTACCGGACCCACCGGATTGAAATTATGAAGGTAAGCCCTCCTGAATTCGATCTTCCGTGGTGACAGTCCCAGCGGTTTGTTGATTGCAAGGTCTGCCGCGACGGTTGCCATCCACGCCAACGGAATGTTGGCGTATAGGCTGAGAGTCCGCTCAAAGGTCTGATAGATACCCAGCTCCATGAGCATCAGTGCCAATGACACATTGAAGAAAAGCCATACGACCCGCCCCGGATGGCTGTGCGTAAGGCGAGCAAAAAAGTTCGACCACGCAATGGAACCCGCATAAGCGTTGGTCACGTTTATCTTCAGCTGCGAGAGAATGACAAAAATGGCGGCCAAGCCGATGGCGAAGCCTGTGTCTCCAAACGCCTGACCAAATGCAAACAGATACATCTCCGTCGGCTGACCGGCTTGTTCAAACGAGAAGCCGATACTCAGCAACAAGACCGCAAAGAAAGATCCGAGCAACATCTTGAGCACACCAGGAATGACCCAACCCGGGCCGGCGGCCACAACTGATATCCACCATGCGAGCCGGTTTTTGCGCGTTTGCACCGGCATAAACCTTTGATAATCGACTTGCTCTGCGTTCTGAGCGACGAGGGGAAAAATTATGCTGCAGGCACTGGCAAACAACAGGATGTTAAAAGGCGTATCCGCGTCTCCTAACTGACCGGTAAAGGTGGTCCAATCGGCAAATGCCAGAGCTTCGGAATTTACCACCGAAATTACCGCAAGAATCTGCAGCATAAGCCAAACCGGCTGGGTCCAAGTCTGGAATTTGCTGAGGTACGTAAAGCCGTGCGTCACCAAGGGTAACACTACAAGAGCAGTCACCAAGTATCCGAGATAGGTTGGTATGCCCAGCCACATCTCCAGCGCCAGCGCCATGATGGCCGCTTCAAGAGCAAAGAAAATGAAGGTGAACGATGCATAGATAAGTGAGGTAACAGTCGACCCCACATAGCCAAACCCGGCACCTCTTGTGAGAAGGTCTACATCCAGGCCGTTGCGCGCTGCGTGATAACTCAGGGGCAGACCAAGCAGGAAGATGACGATGCCAACTGCTAAAATGGCGGTCAGGGCGTTGGTGAAACCGTAAGCCAACGTAATGGATGCGCCAATCGCTTCCAGCACAAGAAAAGACACAGTTCCAAGCGCTGTATTAGTGACCCGAAAAATGGATCCCCCTCGAGCCTTTCGCGCGGTGAAACGTAGGGCAAAGTCTTCAAGCGTTTCATTGACAACCCACTGATTGTAGCTGCGCCGTTCAGGAACAATTTTCTGTTTTGGGATAGCCAATTCTGCGGTCTCTCAGGGGTACGAGGTTGCTACGCGGATCCAGTGTCTTTGCGACCATGTATACGACTGAACAATCAGATTGTGCCGAGAAAATTGGTCAGCAGTACCCCTGTCCTTGAATCAACAGGGACAAATAAGCCGCAGTCTGGAGCGTTGGCCATCTTCTACTCTCGCGAGCACCGCGACATACGCACAATGACGTATTGCTGCGCCGCACCATGGATGTGAGCTTCCTGGGCGGGGCATGAACTGAATTGAAAACAGGAGATTCCCCGACCCGTTTTGACTCAACTCCTTGGGGGATTTCCATGACTCAACAAATCAGCAAACTAGGCGTCGCTCTGTGCAGTGGTGCAATCGGCGTAATGGCCGCAACATCATCAATGGCTGCGGACAAAGTATCCGGCAATCTCGGCGTTAGCTACAACTCGCACTTCATCTCATACGGCGCTGACGTTTGGGCTGGCGGCACTGAATTTTTCGGTGATCGATCAACGACCTTTGCTTTTGCCGATGTCAGCATTCAGGCGACTGACGATCTAAGCGTCTACACTGGTGTCTGGGCCGACATTAACGACAATACCAACAGCGCGATTGGCGGCACACTTCAGGAAGTCGACTGGTTTATCGGCGCCGCCTATTCGATCGACGCCGTGACGGTTTCAGCCACATACCAAGCGTGGCTTTATGCTGGAGATGTCGAGGAAATCCTTGACTTCGGCCTGTCTTACGATGACTCGGCGCTGCTCGGGGACTGGGCAATGAGCCCCTCCGTCACCTGGCACATTCGTACACAAGGCAATGGCACGCAGGCTGAAGGCTCAGTGCTTGTTCTGGGTGTTTCGCCAGGGTTCGACCTGACGGAAACAGTTTCAGTCAGCATTCCGGCCGGCATTGGCATCTTCCTTGATGATGACTTCCAGGGCGGTACAGATGGTGGATATGCCTATTCGTATCTCGGTGCCTCAGTAGGTGTACCTCTTTCCTTCATCTCAGACGACTACGGCTCCTGGGCCATGAATTTTGATCTGATCGGTTACACCACGGATGATGACGCCATTCCCGGCAACCCGGACGAAACATTCCTGACCGGTTCTGTTGGCCTTTCGATGGCCTTCTAAGTCGCAAAACTTTTCACTCAGAACAAATCGGAGTTTATCAATGAAGATTCTGAAAGGTGCGTTAGCCGGCCTTGCGTTGACGATGGCTTCAGGCGCCGCCTACGCGGAAGATCCAATCAAGGTTGGTATTCTGCACTCTCTGTCCGGCACGATGGCGATCAGTGAGACAACACTCAAAGATGCGATGCTTATGCTCATTGAGCAGCAGAATGCCAAAGGCGGTGTTCTCGGTCGCCAGCTTGAACCTGTTGTAGTCGACCCTGCCTCTGACTGGCCTCTGTTTGCCGAGAAAATGCGCGGGCTGCTGTCAGAAGACGAGGTATCCGTTGTTTTCGGAGCCTGGACATCAGTGTCTCGCAAATCTGTGCTGCCTGTGGTCGAGGAGCTGAATGGCATCCTTTTCTATCCCGTTCAATATGAAGGGGAAGAGAGCTCTCGCAACGTGTTCTACACGGGTGCTGCGCCTAACCAGCAGGCAATTCCTGCGGTTGACTATCTCATGGAAGAAGAGAGCGTTGAACGTTGGGTCCTGGCCGGTACAGACTACGTGTATCCGCGCACAACAAACAAAATCCTCGAGGCCTACCTCAAGGATAAAGGGGTTGCTGAAGAAGACATCCTGATCAACTACACACCGTTTGGTCACTCTGACTGGCAGACAATCGTATCTGACATTCGGGAATTCGGATCAGCCGGCAAAAAGACGGCCGTGGTCTCGACTATCAACGGTGATGCCAATGTCCCGTTCTACAAGGAATTGGGCAATCAGGGCATTAAAGCTGAAGATATCCCTGTTGTAGCATTCTCGGTGGGTGAAGAAGAACTTGCGGGTCTTGATACTGGCCCTCTGGTTGGTCACCTGGCTGCCTGGAACTACTTCCAGTCAGTTGACACTCCTGAAAACGCGGATTTCATTTCCACGTGGAAAGAGTTCACCGAAAACCCTGATCGTGTCAGCAATGACCCGATGGAAGCCCACTACATCGGGTTCAACATGTGGGTGAAAGCCGTAGAAGCAGCAGGATCCGCTGATGTGGATGCTGTTATCGCAGCCATGCCTGGTGTTGAAGTGCCTAACCTCACAGGTGGCGTTTCAGTGATGCTCCCAAACCATCACATTACAAAGCCCGTACTCATTGGCGAAATTCAGGCTGACGGCCAGTTTGATGTCGTGTGGGAAACGGATGGGCTTGTTCCGGGCGACGCTTGGACGGATTTTCTTCCGGGTTCAAAAGACCTGAAGTCCGACTGGGTTGAGCTCAACTGCGGCAACTTTGATTCCACCACAGAGAAGTGTCTTGGCCTTGCAGAAATGCACTAAGGCCTAGACTGATCCAGGGGCCGTTGCCCGTCGTTTTACCTGTTTCTCCCGGGTGGCGCGCCCAAGCGGATGGCAAGCATGTCGATAGAGCCCTGACATGCTTGCCATTTCGTTTCCGTCTGTCGGCGGAACAAGAATTTCAACAATGGATGCCGACACCAACAATGAGAACCTATCCAACTCGCCGCTGGATGCACATGATGCCTAGGCAGTTGACCATACTTCGGATTGTTTCGTTTTGGCTGGCTGCAATTGGAATTGCCGTTGCTCTGGTGCAACCCGCTTGGAGTCAAGCCGAGCTAAGCGCTCCCGCGGCAAATGCCGCCTCCGAAGCGGCAGAGACAGTCAATGAAATTAGTCCTGATCCGGCACCGCAGCAGGGCTTTGCCCAGTTGCTGGATGCGCATCGTGACGCGGGGTTCTCGCAAAAGTCTGAGACCATTGCCCGCATAGCTGACCTTAACAATCCAAGAGCGCTGCCCGTTCTGCAAGCGATGGCGAATGGAACGCTGTTTGCCATCAAAGACGGGCCCATCGTGATTGCGCCGGATGGAAAAAACGGTGAAATTGAGCTCGCGGCGTCAGGGGAAGTTCTTCAGACAGCACCGGGTGACATCAAAAAAATCCGTGTGAACAACAGACTACGTCGCGATCTCCGGGATTTGATCGCCCGAATTTCTTTGGCCTCAGGCGACACCGATATCCGCCGGGCTGCCGCCGAGAATGCCTTTACAGGGGCAAATCCCAAGACGTTGCCATTCGTTGAAGCCGCCATTCTTATTGAGCAGGATTCAAGAACGGCCAACACTCTGCAGCAAGCGAAAGCGGCCATGATTTTGGCCACCCCGCCGGAAGACTCAGCGGCAGTTATCGCTGCAATGGCAGTACTCAAAGATCGAGGTGATCGTCCGTCACTTGACGTCTTGTTGCGATTTGGCTCGCAAGATGACCCGCTGATAGAAGCCGCGAGGCTTGAGGCCATTACGGCAATAGAGCGGACATTGTCATACTGGCAGCTGGCACAGGATGTGTACTTCGGAATTTCTCTTGGCTCGGTTCTGCTGCTGGCAGCATTTGGCCTAGCTGTCACATTTGGCGTTATGGGCGTTATCAACATGGCCCACGGCGAAATGATCATGCTCGGCGCGTACACCGCTTTTGTGGTGCAGCAGGTATTGATGGCCGTTGCGCCCGGCTGGATTGATGTCTCATTGCTGCTGGCGATCCCTGCTGCCTTTGTCGTGTCCGGGTCCGCAGGCATGTTGATCGAGCGGACCATCATCCGCTTTCTGTATGGTCGCCCATTGGAAACGCTACTGGCGACCTGGGGGTTGTCATTGATCCTGCAGCAGCTAATCCGGAGCATCTTTGGTCCCACAAACAAGTCCGTCCAGGCACCCAGTTGGATGTCCGGTTCTTTTGAAGTCGGTCAATTGACGATTACTGAATCGCGTATGTGGATCATCGTCTTCTCGCTCATTGTGATGGGCTTGCTTTTGACATTTATCCGCAAGACCCGCTTTGGCTCCCAGATGCGGGCCGTCACCCAGAACAGACAAATGGCCGAGTCAATGGGCGTCAAAACAAGCTGGGTGGATGCTCTTACATTTGGCTTGGGTTCTGGTGTGGCGGGCATTGCCGGCGTTGCCTTGTCGCAGATCGACAATGTGAGTCCCAACCTTGGTCAGGCCTATATAATTGATAGCTTCATGGTGGTGGTTTTCGGAGGCGTCGGTAACTTGTGGGGAACATTTGTCGGGGCCATGTCCCTCGGCGTGGGCAACAAGTTGTTGGAGCCTTTTGCCGGTGCCGTCGCAGCCAAGATACTTATCCTCGTTTTCATCATTCTGTTTATCCAGTGGCGACCTAGAGGTTTGTTCGCGCTCAAGGGGCGGTTTGTGGACTCATGATCATTCGCAGACTCAGCGGCATTTCCTGGGGCCTCGTAAGCGGCGTCTATGTTGCGCTCCTCTTATCTTGCATTTTGGTTCCACTATGCAATCTGGCCGTTCCGGAAGACTCGATCTTCCACCTCTCAACCTACACGGTCACGTTGATTGGTAAGTATCTCTGCTATGCCCTGTTGGCGTTGGCATTGGACCTCGTTTGGGGCTATTGCGGCATCCTATCGCTTGGCCACGGAGCCTTTTTTGCGCTCGGTGGCTACGCCATGGGTATGTATCTTATGCGGATGATCGGGCCACGAGGCGTGTACGGTGACCCTATTCTTCCTGATTTCATGGTGTTTCTGAACTGGACTGAGTTGCCCTGGTACTGGCAGGGCTTCGACATATTCCCGTTTGCAATGTTGATGGTGATGTTTGTGCCAGGGCTGCTTGCCTTCGCATTCGGTCTCTTCGCTTTTCGTGCACGGGTTACAGGTGTCTATCTGTCGATTATCACGCAGGCGATGACATTTGCTCTCCTGCTGGCGTTCTTCCGGAACGAGCTTGGACTTGGCGGCAATAACGGCTTGACCGACTTCAAAGAAATTCTTGGATTTGACATACAATCCGACGGAACGCGGGTGGGACTCTTCGTTGCAACCGCCGTGGCTCTGGCAGCCTGCCTTGCCATCTGCAGAGCCATTGTGAATTCTCAGGCTGGCAAGGTGTTGTTGGCGGTACGCGATGCAGAAAGTCGCACGCGTTTTCTGGGTTACAGTGCTGAGAACTACAAGCTGTTCGTATGGGTTGTTTCTGCCTGTATGGCCGGCGTGGCAGGCGCCTTGTATGTGCCCCAGGTGGGTATCATCAACCCAAGTGAATTCTCACCGGCGAACTCGATTGAAGCTGTAATTTGGGTTGCCGTTGGTGGTCGTGGCACTCTTGTCGGTCCCATCATCGGTGCCATTGTTGTCAATGGGTTTAAGACTTGGTTCACCGGTGCCTTGCCGGAGATATGGCTATTTGCTCTCGGGGCGCTGTTCATTCTGGTCACTTTGTTTTTGCCGCATGGTATCGTCGGCACAGTCAGATCATGGCTCCCCTCTCGCACGTCACAGTCTGACCGCGCGACCGGTCCCAGCGACACTCATAACGACACTCACAATGTGGACGAGACCAAACCCGCATCGGGGACTGGTTTATGAATACGTCGGCCACACCACACTTGCTCAATCTGGATTCCATCAGTGTGAGCTTCGATGGGTTCAAGGCGCTCAATGAGCTATCGCTCGCCATCGCTGAGGGCGAAATGCGAGCCATCATTGGTCCCAATGGCGCTGGCAAGACGACGATGATGGATGTCATCACCGGCAAGACGCGACCCGACACCGGAACGGCATACTTCAAGGATCGTCATGATCTAACGGGGCTTAGTGAATCACAGATCGCGAATCTGGGCGTTGGCCGCAAGTTTCAAAAGCCAACAGTTTTTGACTGCCACACCGTCTTCAACAATCTGCTTCTGGCCCTGAAAGACCGGCGTGACGTGATCTCCCGTTTGTTCGCAAAACCCACCTTGGAAAAGCAGCAAAGAATTTCAGATATCCTGGAGACTATCCACCTAAAGGATTTCGGACAGGTCATGGCCTCGGAATTGTCTCATGGCCAAAAGCAATGGCTGGAGATCGGGATGCTTCTGGCACAGGACCCAGCACTCCTGCTCGTGGACGAACCCGTTGCCGGCATGACGGACGCTGAGACAGCTCAAACTGCACAACTGCTGCGAAAGATAAACGAGACACGCACCGTGGTAGTCGTCGAGCATGACATGACTTTCGTTCGTGATCTCGATGTGCGCGTTACAGTGTTGCATGAGGGGTCAGTGCTGGCAGAAGGATCACTTGATCACGTCAGCAGTGATGAACGCGTCATCGAAGTGTATCTGGGGAGATAAATTGCTTACAGTTAGCAAGCTCAATCTCAGCTATGGCGCTGCCCAAATCCTTTGGGACGTCGACTTATCCGTCGAAGCTGGAAAGGTGACCTGTGTAATGGGGCGCAACGGGGTTGGTAAAACCACCCTTCTGCGTGGCATTGTCGGACAACAGCGCATCAAGAGCGGCGCGATCATGCTGCAAGGCAAGAAAATTTCCAACGCGACTGCGTCGGCGCGGGCAAGAATGGGTATCGCTTATGTGCCCCAAGGGCGGGAGATATTTCCTTTGCTCACAGTAAAAGAAAATCTTGAGATTGCATTTGCGACCGGCAAGAACACCACCATCTCACAGGATGTCTTTGAACTGTTCCCCATTCTGAAGACTATGCTATCGCGGCGCGGCGGCGATTTGTCCGGCGGCCAACAGCAACAGTTGGCAATTGCCCGCGCCATGGTCATGGCGCCAGACGTGATGGTGCTGGATGAGCCAACCGAAGGCATCCAGCCCTCGGTTATTAAAGACATCGGTCGGGCCATAACCTATCTGCGTGACGAGCAGAACATGGCAATCCTCCTCGTCGAGCAGTATTTTGACTTTGCCCATGAGCTGGCAGACACATTCGTAGTCTTGGACAGGGGGCGGGTTGTCGCATCCGGTGTACAGGATGACATGGGGACAGAAGGTGTACGAAAACTACTCACCGTATGAGCTGAGTAATAGCGAGATTTCCGGTGCGGCTGGCCGGGTTACTTCGCTTAATGACGACCCTCCTTTGCGGTTCCAGCGATGCAACGGTGCGGGCGTTTTGAGTTGCCGATTGGACGGCCGATCAACGGTACCGCAGGACATTTTTCAACAGGGCTCTCTTAAGTTCAGATTTCCAAGTGTTGGCCCTGATGCACCTCTGGAAGCCGTAATCGTCAACCTCGGTGGCGGACTGACGGGCGGTGATGAGCTCACTTTCTCAGCAACCGTCCGACCTGAGGCGCAAGCCGTACTCACGACCCAAGCGTGCGAAAAAATCTATAGATCGCTTGGCACGCCGGCCATAGTCAAAGCGACCCTGGATGTAGGCGACAAGGGCCAGCTGGAATGGTTGGGTCAACCGACAATCGTTTTTGACGGCGGGCGTCTGCGTCGTAAAACCGACGTTACTCTTTCCGCTTCAGCTGTATTTCTTGGCATCGAAGCCTTTATTTTTGGTCGCGAGGCCATGGGAGAAAGTGTCTGCCACGGCGACTTGAATGATTGCTGGGAAATCCGCCGAGATGGCATCCTCGTCCACACGGACACTTTTGCCGTCAAAGACAATGTATCGGAGACGCTCGGTCATCCTGCGGCCCTTGGAGCCAACCGCGCCATGGCAACACTGCGCTATGTAGCAGCAGATGCAGAGCAAAGGCTCGATGAGCTGCGTGACCTTCTTAAAGACTTCCCAGGTGTTGCAGCTGCAAGCGCTTGGAATGGCATGCTGATAGCGCGATTTGCTGCGAGAGATGGCTATGATCTGACAAAAGGTATCCATCATGTACTTGGTGGATTCCGTCGCTCGAGAATGCCAGCCGTCTGGTCGATCTGACAAAGAGAAAGAAGCAATGAACCTAACGCCTCGAGAAAAAGACAAGCTTCTAATTGCCATGGCTGCCCAAGTCGCGGAGCGGCGACTCAAGCGCGGCGTTAAACTGAATTATCCAGAAGCGGTGGCCCTGATCTCAGACTATGTTGTGGAGGGGGCTCGCGATGGCCGCAGCGTTGCGGATCTAATGGAAGCCGGGGCACAAGTGCTGTCAAAAGATCACGTCATGGATGGCATTGCCGACATGCTCCATGACATTCAGGTTGAAGCAACGTTTCCCGACGGCGTCAAACTCGTAACCGTTCACAAACCCATCCGGTAACGAAGCCGGCAGCAAGAGAGGCAAATCGATGTTGAATCGCATCACGACTGGAGTTCCCGGAACCCAAATAGGAACCGCGGCGTTGAGTGCCGCGCTGTGCGTTTCCGCCACTAGTGTTATGGCCCATGTGGGCCCCACCGCACACTCCCATCCGCATGGGATGTTGGACGGAAGTTTCATTGGTGAAGTCATTGTCGGCTTGATTGTTGCGAGCACGATTTTAGGTGCAAGCCTTGGCTTTGCTGTCTCTCGTCGCCGGATCAACAAGGACAACTCATGAAGCCGGGCGAATGCGTAGCCGCTGACAGGGAGATCGTCCTGAATGAGGGCAAGACAACTGTCAACCTAGTGGTCACCAACACCGGCGACCGGCCGATACAGGTTGGATCTCACTATCATTTCTTTGAAGCCAACAATGCCTTGGTTTTCGATCGGGACAAGGCGCTGGGCATGCGACTTGATATTGCGGCGGGGTCAGCAGTCCGCTTCGAGCCGGGTCAGAAACGCGATGTCACCCTCGTGAATTTTGGCGGCAATCGGAAAATTTTTGGCTTTCAGCAGAAAGTCATGGGTCCTTTGGAGGGCACGTAATGGCGGTCAGACTTTCAGGCGCTCAATACGCGGACATGTTCGGTCCAACGACCGGCGACAGAGTACGGCTAGCCGACACCGAGCTCTTTATTGAGATTGAGAAGGACTTCACAACCTATGGCGATGAGGTCAAGTTCGGCGGTGGCAAAGTTATTCGAGACGGCATGGGTCAGTCTCAGCTTGGGCGGTCCGAAGGTGCCGTGGACACAGTCATCACCAATGCGGTCGTCGTTGATCATTGGGGAATCGTGAAGGCCGATGTGGGCTTGCGCGATGGACGGATCGAGCGCATCGGCAAGGCTGGCAACCCTGATATTCAGGACAATGTGGACATTATTGTTGGTCCGTCTACGGAGGTTATCGCAGGCGAAGGGAAAATTCTTACTGCTGGTGGCATAGACGCACACATTCATTTTATCTGCCCCCAGCAAATTGAAGAGTCCCTGATGTCCGGCATAACAACCATGCTCGGTGGTGGTACGGGACCAGCAACAGGCACAAATGCAACCACAGCAACGCCGGGCGCATGGCATACAGGCCGTATGATCCAGGCCGCGGATGCCTTCCCCGTCAACCTTGGCTTTTCAGGCAAGGGAAACGCATCACTACCACAAGCGCTTGAAGAACAAATATTGGGCGGCGCATGTTCTCTTAAGCTTCACGAGGATTGGGGCACCACGCCAGCTGCGATCGATTGCTGCCTCTCCGTCGCAGACCGTTTCGATGTTCAGGTCATGATCCATACGGACACGCTCAATGAGAGTGGCTTCGTTGAAGATACAATTGCGGCGTTCAAGGATCGAACAATCCACGCTTACCACACAGAGGGAGCAGGAGGTGGGCATGCGCCAGACATAATGAAGGTCTGCGGCCTTCCGAACGTCATTCCATCGTCTACCAACCCCACGCGTCCATTCACTATCAACACCCTAGACGAGCATCTCGACATGCTCATGGTCTGCCACCACCTTGATCCGTCAATCCCCGAGGACATTGCATTCGCTGAAAGCCGCATTCGGCGCGAAACAATTGCTGCTGAAGACATCCTCCATGATCTCGGCGCATTCTCAATCATCTCATCCGACAGTCAGGCCATGGGACGCGTCGGCGAGGTGTTGATACGCACGTGGCAAACAGCAGATAAGATGAAGCGCCAGCGCGGTTCGCTACCCGAAGACAGCGCCACAAGCGACAATATGCGTGTGAAGCGCTACATCGCGAAGTACACCATAAACCCAGCCCGTGCGCAGGGTCTGTCGAAACACGTGGGGTCCATTGAGCCAGGAAAAAGAGCTGACCTTGTCTTGTGGGACCCCGCCTTTTTCGGCATCAAGCCCGCACTGGTTGTTGTTGGCGGCACGATTGCCGCAGCCCCCATGGGTGACCCCAATGCTTCGATCCCAACCCCGCAGCCTGTCCACTATCGGCCAATGTTTGGCTCTTTTGCAAAGTCACGCCTGGAAAGCAGCGTGACTTTTGTCTCGTCCGCTGCCATCGAGGATGGTCTTCAGGACCGTTTGGGCACTTCAAAAGGAATGGTTGCCGTTGAAGACACGCGCAACGTGGGCAAGGCTGATATGATCCACAATGATCTGATGCCAAGCATCGATGTCGACCCGGAAACTTATGAAGTGCGCGTTGATGGTGACTTGATCACGTGCGAACCAGCTGAGGTTCTTCCCATGGCGCAACGCTACTTCTTGTTCTGAGGCGATCATGCTGCGAGGCCTATCCATTGTGTCCAACTGGACCGGTGACATCATTGATACGGTGGTACTGAACTATGAAGATCGCCATCGGCGGCGCATTGCGTTGGAAGGTCATGGCGGCACGCATTTTCTGCTCGATCTGCCAACAGTACCCAGTATCCGTGACGGAGATGCCATCGTACTAGACAGCAAAAATATGGTGCTCGTGCGTGCGGCGCCGGAAGCACTCATGACGATTACGACCGATGACCCAATACATCTCGCGCGGATTGCCTGGCATGTTGGGAATCGCCATCTGGCAGCGGAGATTTTCGACGGTGGCCTTCGAATCCGCAGCGATCATGTGATTGCCAAGATGATCGAGGGCCTTGGCGGCAGAATTACAAACGCAATGGCTCCCTTTAACCCGGAGGGGGGAGCTTACGGTGGCAATATGCCGGTGCAGGGACATAGCCATGGTGTTGAGCACAATCACCAAGGCAGCGAAGTGCACAACGACAGCCACCTTCATGTACACGCAACCGGTCAGGATTGATGCCTCATGAATCGCGCTGACCTCTACAAATTGATGGCCTGGCTATCGCCTTCTTATCCCGTTGGTGCATTTACCTACTCCCACGGCCTGGAATGGCTGGTGGAAGAACGCAGCATTACAGATGCCTCAGATCTCGTAAATTGGATCGGGTTTTTGGTCCAACACGGAAGCGGTCGCAACGACTCCATTTTGTTCAGCGCCACCTACGCTGCAACAAAAGTGCAGGACATGCCGGCGCTCCATAGGATTGCTGCTCTTGCTTTCTCTTTAACCGCCAGCCGCGCACGCGCTCTTGAAACGTTGTCGCAGGGCGATGCGTTAGCGAGAGTCACAAAAGACACATGGCAAAGCAGCACGCTTAAACAGCTCCATGAAGACGGATGTGAGACAGTTGCTTACCCAGTGGCGGTGGCCATTACCGCTTGTGATCATGGGATAGACGTTGCACCTGCGATGGACGCATACATTCATGGCTTCGTGGCGAATTTGGTCTCGGCAGGCGTCCGTCTTATCCCGCTCGGGCATACAGATGGTCAGAAGGCAATGATTGCCCTTAAGACCAGTGTGGAAGACGCATCGCGCAATGCTCTTGGAATGACCTTGGACGATCTTGGTTCAAGCGCCTTCCTTGCGGACATAGCGGCCATGAAACATGAAACTCAGTACACAAGGCTATTTAGAACATGAGCAAATCTCCAAATGGACCGTTACGTGTGGGCGTCGGTGGACCTGTAGGGTCAGGCAAAACCGCGTTGATGGAAAATTTGTGCAAGATCTTTCGGGATCACTATGACATCTGCGCTATCACCAACGATATCTACACCCATGAGGATGCAAAAATCCTGATGCGCGCTGGTGCATTGCCGGACGAACGTATCTTGGGTGTCGAGACCGGTGGTTGTCCGCACACTGCGATCCGCGAGGACGCATCGATAAATTTGGCCGCTGTGTCGCACATGCAGTCCAAGTTTCCCAACCTGGATTTGATTTTGATCGAGTCCGGTGGAGACAATCTTGCCGCTACGTTCAGCCCGGAACTTGCTGACATCACGATTTACGTCATTGATGTGTCGGGCGGCCAAAAGATCCCAAGCAAAGGTGGTCCTGGTATCACGCGGTCTGACTTACTCATTGTGAACAAAAAGGATTTGGCACCCCATGTAGGTGCGTCGCTCGAAGTGATGGAGACGGATACAATACGCATGCGAGACGGACGACCTTATGTGTTCACCAATCTCAAGGCCGGCGAAGGCGCAAGTTACATTGCGGAATTCATTGTCGAGAAGGGCGGGCTCGCGGCATAGACGCGGGGCTTCCTAATTTTCCAACTCATCCGTTGTACGCTAGAGAAACTGCGAAATGAGCATCCGGAAATCTGGACTCGCTCAGTACAACAGTGTGGCAGGATCATAGCATCTGAGTCCGTTGCGATAAGCCAATTGAGAACGCACTCTTAAGCGTGCAGTATATTCTTTGTACGGACTTCGTTTGAAGTGTAAGTGTTCCGCCAAACCCCAAACATCAGTCTCTCGGCAGGCCAAGACTAACCCAAGCGTTCTTGATGCCAATGAACATCGTTGTTTGAACTTCGTAGATTTGCCGGCAACTCGATGTCCACACGCGTTCCGACGCCAGGCTCACTCTCAATCGAGAACACACCGTCCATCATTTCTGTGAGGGACTTAGCCAAAGGAAGGCCCAGTCCAGTACCGTCCTGGGAACGTGTCATGGCATTTGCGACCTGGCCAAACGGCGCAAGCACATTTGGCAGGTCTTCAGCTGAAATTCCTATGCCGGTGTCTTCCACGACAATCCGCCAATGATCGTCAGCCTTTGTTACACTTAGGCGTACGTTGCCCCCCTCCGGGGTGAACTTTATGGCGTTTGACAGTAGATTGAGCAGTATTTGCTGCAGTGCACGTTCGTCAGCTTCTACTACGGCCTCTGGCCCTATCTCACTCACATCGAACTGGACGCTTGCCTGAGACGCATGCCGCTCGATCAAAGGTGTGCACTCACTGATTGCCGCACGGAGCGCAACTGGGCCTGTGACTACTTCGAGTTTGTTGGCCTCGATTTTCGACAGGTCAAGAATGTCGTTCACCAACTTCAGCAAGAATGTGCCGCTGGCGTGAATGTGATCGGCGTATTCGTTATAGCGTTCGTCGCCAAGCTCTCCGAAAATCTTGTGCTCCATCAATTCGGAAAACCCGATGATCGCGTTCAGCGGCGTGCGGAGTTCATGGCTCATGTTTGCCAGAAACTGGCTCTTTGCCCGGTTCGCATTATCGGCCTCAAATGCTGCCTTCTGGGCGCGCGCACTGGTCGCCTTCATCAGTGTTTGCTGCCGTTCCAGGCGCTTCAGCGCACGCAGTCTACGTAGCTCGGTAGCGGCCCGCTCACGCAATTGCTTCATACGGATGAGATATGCCATCGCGGCAAGAAGCGCGCTGAAGATGAAATGAAGACTAAAGTGGCCCAGAACATGCGGTGAGCTGCCAGGATGCAGGACAGCGTAGGTCACTCCGGCCATACACAGCAGCACAATACCTGTGAGCGTCAGTGCCGAATGCACCACCAACCCGGCAGCGATCACAACCAGCGAGAGCGTCGTCGCGATTGCCGGGTCCGGCTGCAGATATGCGTGAATAATCGTGTTGCAGGAGAGAATGATCAGGCCGATTGCTTCTAGCGTTCGAGTACCTTCAAAAGTCTCGGTTGCCCAGTCCAGGCACATACGCATGGCGAAAAAACTGCAGGCCGCGAGTGCGGAGACAGAAGCCATGATGACGCCGGTTGGATGCGGCAGGAACAGCAGGTGCAAAACACACATGACCACATAGAAAGGCCCAGCCCCCACCGTGAGATAGCGAAGGGCGTGCCGACCGAGTTCATGTTTAAGGCGCTCGATCGTCGGCGACGGCCGACGGCGCAGGAACCGCCACATTTCGTTGTTTCCCGATCCTGTAAGAACGGGAATATGCATGATCGGTACTTAATATCGGGTAAGGCTCGTCGACTAATTTTCAGTCATGCACACGGTATTCTTGCCAGTTCACAACCACAATTCGTGCGGTTTGACCCAGATCAAGGACAAAAATGACGCCAGCGTCATGATTTCAGCATGTGAAGGAGCGGTTGTTTGCTCTCCATTGTGTGCCGGGAGGATTTCATGGCCGAGACCCAAAAAGATCAGATCACGAAAGATAACATCTACAACACAGTGGAGCCAGATGACTTTGCGGCGATGATCGAATGCGACCGCTATCTCGAACGCGCTTCCGCTTTCGACAAGATCATTTCTGCCACGCATGATCACTTCTGGGACCCGATGGACAAGCGGTACATCGATTTCTCGGAACCGTTTGATGTTGAAAACGAGTTCATGGTCGACCCTGAGATGACGGTGGGGTTCGGCACAGCCGTCTGGGATAAACTCGCCCCAAAGGACCGTGTGAAACTGACCAATCTCGATACACATTGGTCGCTTTCGAACATCCTTCACGGTGAGCAGGGTGCGATGGCATTGTCCGCCTCGCTTTGCCACATCCTGCGTGACCCCGGTGCCCAGGAATACGCCGCCAATCAGGCGCGCGAGGAAGCCCGGCACGTCACAGCGTTTATCGAGATCGTCCGCGCCCGCTTTGGCAAGCCCATGGCTTGTGGTCCAGTCCTGCGCGACACGCTGACCGAGCTTGTGAATTCCAAGCTTGCCTGGAAGAAGATCGTCGGCATGCAGCTTCTTATCGAAGGGCTTGCGATGGGCGCATTTGCGACCTTCTACAATCGCGGTCGCGACCCACTGATCGTCCGGCTTGCACAGCTGGCCATGACGGATGAAGCCTTCCACCACAAGTTCGGCAAGATCTGGGCAGACCGAACGATTCCTCACCTGAATGAGGAAGAGCACAATAAGATTGAAGACTGGGCATGGCAGGTGTTTTCAAACCTGCGCTACAACCTCGCATCGCCTGACCAGAAGAAGCACATCTATGAACAGGTCGGCCTCGACTGGGAGTGGGTGCAGGGTGCCTTCATGGAAGGCATGACGGATGAAAAGGTGCGGGAAAACATGCAGCAGTCATCCAACATCTTCCGGGTGCTCGTGAAGACGCTGCTCATGTGCGGCATCATCACCAAGCGCACAGCAGGTAACTATGCCGCCTACATCGACATGAAACAGCTTCAGATGGAAGGCGAGGAAATGGTTGGTGACTCGATCGCCGCCCACGGCATCGAACAGCTCAAGAAGATCAACTCCAAGAACGAGGCCTTACGCGCACTTGCAGGCAGGGCCGCTGACTAGAGTTCCTTAGATGCAGCATGTCTGCAGGGATACATCTCTCCAAGGGTACCCCTGCTGACATGCTTTCCCTCGATGGACTTGCCAGGCGATGACCCTAGCCCAGTCTGGTAGTTCTCAAGAGGGGACACGCGGCCCCGGCGTTGCACTTGTAGCGCCGGGGTCGTTCTTTCTCGGGTCCACCTATAGACCCGTGAACCTGGGCGCCCGCTTCTGGACGAAGTGCTCGACACCCTCCTTGAAGTCTTCAGACGCGAAGCTCTTCTGCATCTCGCTGTCACCAATCTCAATTGCTTCACTCAGGGACTGGAACCTGGACTTCCAAACCTGTGCTTTCATGACCGCAACTGACCGCGGGCTGACGGTTTCAGCCATCTCCTGAGCATAATTGACGGCCTCGTTCACGAGTTCCTGGGTTGGCACCATCTTGTTGAGCAGGCCAACGGACTTTGCTTCCTCCGCACCAACGCGACGGGCTGAAAGGAGGAGATCCATAGCGGTAGCGTGGCCTGTCAGTTCCGGTAGCAACCAGGAGATACCGTGTTCCGCAATCAGGCCGCGCTTCGCAAATGACGTTGTAAAGAACATGTCTTCCGCGCCAATGCGCATGTCGCACCAAAGGGCGAAAACCATTCCAAGGCCAGCACACGGCCCGTTCACTGCTGCGATAATGGGTTTGGGTATCTGAGGCATGTAACCGAAACGTCCTGTCATGTGTGCAGAGATATCCGGGCCAAGGGACCTATCCCAGTCATAGGTTGCGCCCGCATTTGTCTTTGCCAGTTCGCGCTCCTCCCCTGCGTCTGGGTCAATGCTCTGCAGCAAGTTCATGTCTGCGCCGGCGCAGAACCCGCGTCCAGCCCCCGTCACAACAATCGCGCGAATGGCATCATCTTTTGCACACGCGGCTAAGGCTGAGCGCATGGAGCTTTCCATAGCTGCCGTCCAGGCATTGAGCTTGTCAGGCCGGTTCAAAGTTATGACCGCAACATTGCCGCGGGTTTCCAGCGTGAGATCTTCAAGGTCGCCGTTTGTTTCTTCAAATTTGTTTGCCATTGCTTTCTCCCTGCAGGTTGCCTTGATAGCCCTGATTTCGATTATGCTTCAGCATGATTGCGCCCCACCCCGCTCAAGAAGGCAAGCCCATGTCGCAGTATGAAACCCTTGTTGCAGAAACGCCGGAACAACATATACGCGTTGTCAGACTGAACAGGCCACGCCAGCTCAATGCCTATTCGACACGTATGTGCGAAGAACTCGTTGCCGAGCTTGGCCTTTACCTCAAGAATGATGATCTGCGGGCGCTGGTTCTCACCGGCGAGGGACGTGGATTCTGCGCTGGTGGCGATGTCTCAAATGCCGATGAAGACCGGGACGAACTGATGCGGCAGCAACTATCCCATGGACGCGAAATGCGCGATGGGATGCATAAAGTCATTCAGGCACTGCACCATATGGACAAGCCGGTGATTGCGGCAATCAATGGAGCAGCTGTAGCTGGTGGGCTAGCATTGGCGTTAGCGTGTGATATCCGGATTGCCGATGAAAGCGCCAAACTTGGAGATACATCGGGCCGTTTTGCATTGCTTCCGGATGAGGGCGGCGCGTGGCTGTTTCCACGCGCGATGGGCCTGGACAGAGCCCTGAAGATGACAATGCTTGCCGAAACATATCCCGCGGGTGAGGCGCAAGCACTTGGACTGGTCACAGACGTAGTAGCCGATGGGAAGGCTCTTGAGGCATCTCTGGCCCTTGCACGGCGCATGGCCGGTCAGTCTCCCCTAGCTGTGCGGCTTGCCAAGGCCATGATGAAAAACGGTCAGGACCTGACATTGGAACAGTCTCAGCGGGAAGCAGCCCTTGCTGTCATGGTTGCGAACCCTTCTCAGGATGTTGCTGAGGGCGTGCGGGCCTTCTTCAAGAATGAAACGCCGGTCTTCACGGGGCACTAAGCTCGAGTGGAGACGCCTTCTACAAGCGTGGCCACAATTTCGTCAGCAAAATCCTGGGTGAGTGGCGCATGAACCGTCAGTAGACGGAAAAATATAGGGCCGTACACAAGATCAAGTAACGTCTCGAGAGGCATATCAACATTCACCTCGCCCGCTGCAATCGCGCGCAGCAGAATGGCGCGTCCTTCCTCGCGGCCGGTCATCACAACCTGATTGCGGAAGGCTTTGAACATTTCGCTATCGCGCTCCGCGGTCGCCAGCATCAGCGCCGATTGACGTCCACGCGTTGTTGCAAATCGGGCGATGAGGCCACGTACATGTGTCCGCAGGTCAGCAATTGCCGACTGACTGGTTTTCATGCCCGCTCGCTCTGGCATCCGCGCCATCAGCGCCGCCATGGCGAGTTCACGGGCGTTGGCCCAATACCGGTAGATCGTTGGTTTGCCGACGCGCGCACGCGTGGCCACGGCCTCTATTGTCAGGCGCGCGGGGCCTGCTTCATCCAGCAACTCTCTCGCCGCTTTGAGAATTGCTGCCTCTGCCTTGGCACTGCGCGGTCGTCCGCGTTTTTTTGTTTCAGCCATTTTGGTCTTGCTTATTTATGAAACGGTACGTAACGTAATTTAACACGGAGGAGATATCTATGCCAGAAGAAACCCTGAATTTCGCTCTCTCGCCCTACATCTCCGTCAAAGGTGCCAGCGAGGCCATCGCGTTTTACACAAAGGCATTTGGCGCAGACGAACAGTTTCGGCTTGAGGACCCGGAAAGCGGTCGTATCGGCCACTCGGAGATACGGATCGGCGGAAACACGATCATGATTTCCGATGAGTATCCCGATTTTGGCGCCCTTAGCCCGGACTCACTGGGTGGATCGCCGGTCAAGTTGCATCTGTATGTAGAGAGCGTTGACGAGACGTTCGCGCGTGCCATTGAGGCAGGAGCAACAGAACTTCGCTCGTTGAAGGATGAGTTTTATGGGGACCGAACCGGGACCGTCATGGACCCGTTCGGCCATACCTGGATGATCGCTTCCAGGTTCGAGGAGGTAAGTCCGGAAGAAATGCAGACACGGTGGCAACAGATGATGGGCGGTTAGGATCAAACAAGGTAGAGTTTGGCGACTGGAAACATAGCTAAAAGCCGCCGGAGGAAACCCTATGCGTGTTGCCCTACCTTCAACTGGAACTGACTGGGATACCCTATCTGCCCAAATGAACGAGATGGCCACAGGCGATGTGAAGTGGCGGGACGGCAAGACGGCTGTTTATGTCTTCAATGCAGGTGAAGACGTCTCGAAAGTGCAAAAAGAGGCCTACACGCGTTTCATGTCCGAGAACGGTCTTGGCCCCATGGCCTTCCCCAGCCTCAAGCAGATGGAAGAAGAAATAGTTCAGATGGGCCTGAGCCTGTTACAGGCGCCGGAAGGCGGTGCGGGCAGCGTCACCTCGGGCGGGACTGACTCGATCACAATGGCAATCAAGACCGCACGCGACTATGCCCGCGCTACCGGGAAGCTCATGCCAGGCATACAATCCAACATTGTCATGCCTTGGTCAGGCCACCCGGCCTTCGACAAGGCCGCGATGATGATGGACATCGAGGTGCGGCGCATTCCGGTTACGGATGAATTTCTGGCTGACCCAAGGGCCATGTCGGATGCCATTGACGATAACACCATCATGCTCGTGGGTTCGGCCCCCTGCTTCCCATACGGTCTTGTTGACCCAATCGCGGAGCTCGGTGCGGTTGCGGAAGCCCACAATGTCTGGCTTCATGTGGATGCCTGTGTTGGCGGATTCTTTGCCCCATTTGCGCGGATGAACGGTGCGAACCTTCCTGAGTTCGATTTCGCTGTTCCACAGGTCAAGTCGATGTCGGCGGATCTCCACAAATATGGCTACTGCGCGAAAGGCGCGTCGACCGTTATGTTTCGTTCCGCTGATCTCAAAGAACACATGATCTTTGACACAAATGATTGGCCAGGCGGGCGAATGATTACGCCAACGCTGGCTGGCACGCGGCCGGGCGGCGCAATCGCGGCGGCGTGGGCTGTGATGAACTATCTTGGTGTGGATGGATATCGTGCGAAGCAGGGACTTGTTGTAGAGACCCGCGAAAAGATTGAGGCAGGTGCACGGGACCTTGGTTTCGAGATCATCGGCAAACCACGGCTTGGGCTGGTCGGATACACACACCCGGACCGCGATATGTTTGCTATCTGGGGCAAACTCTTTGAACGAGGGTGGTTCACCTCGGTTGTGACCAAGCCCAAAGGTATCCATCTCATGCTCTCCCCGAAGCATTCTGAAGTTGCTGACACCTATCTGTCCGACCTTGCCTGGGCGACCGAGCAGGTGCGGGGACAGAATGAGCCGGGCCCCGAGAAGGAAATCCGCTACAGCGGGTAACTTGGCGCCGAACGCTGCGTCGCACAATATTCGGAAATTCGGCCATGCATTGGGGGATGGCTGATACCACTATTTGCGTACGTGCCGGCAAGTTTTCCCATAAGCATATGATTTGCATATACTATTTCGCTTTATGAACATTTTTCATATGATTCAACGTTTCACATACTCTTCGCACTTGCGGTATTGCCCTAAGGCAAAAATACCCCCATCTTGGTCCTACGTTAGGTAAAATAATGCGGCGCACAATGACGGGTAAACCCTGTCGGGTGCGGACCTTGCGGCGAAAAATAGAGCTGACAATCAGCCGATAAGTCTGGGTCCACCAGATAGGAAACGCGACATGAAGGCCTTGTATGTGGCTGAGTTAGTATGTTCCGGAAGGAATAATTTCATGAGCGCGAATTCAAATATGGCCCCCTCTTCTCTCACAACAGCTTCGGCCAACGCGCACTCGGGTTCGACCCTGGATCGTGTGATGCGTCGGGTCAAAGGCATCAAAGCAGGTGACCTTCTGGTCAACGCCATGTGGGTGGCCTTGGCCGCCTACGGTCTTGTGGCAACAGTGAATGTTTTCCTGACCTACTAGGTCCGGCATTCAGCGAAGGCGAGTAGACGCTGCCTAAACAGCAGCGCAATACAAATGCGAACGGCCCGGGCTGCGTCTACATGAGAGACGGTCCGGGCCGTTACAGTATGTGGCTTCTGGTTTGGTAAAGCGCCATCTAAGCGCTTGCCGATGGGCGCGCTTCGACTCTTTCGTACCAGGCTTTCATATTCTTGCTATCAGCAGGGATCGGTTGCCCAACTGTTGCGCCAAACTCAAGGAAAGCGAACAGAAGACAGTCTGCAATTGTGAAGCTCTCTCCCGACAGCCAGGTTCGACCATCCAGATGGCTGTCAAACCACCCAATGCCATTGGCTGCCATCGCCTTCAGGCCATCCGCAGCTTCGGGCCTGCAGAGCAATCGGTTTTCAAACATAGGCAGGCCGTCGGCGAAGCGGAAACCATTTGCCAGTGGTTCACAGACGTAAAGATCAGCTCGGCGCATCCACATGCGCGTCGCGGCGCGCGCTTCAGGTGTTTTGCCGACGAGTTCTGACGAGCCGTTGATGTCATCAAGGTACTCGCAGATCACCGTGATCTCAGCCAGGTGAGACCCATCCTCCAGTTCCAGGCAAGGCAGCTGACCACGGGGGTTTCGCTTTGTGTACTCGTCCTGCCGGTTTTCCGCCGCGATAATGTCCACTTCCACTGTGTCCAATTTCAAACCACGCTCCGCGAGATACATGCGAACCATCTTGGGGTTGGGTCCGATTGAATTGTAAAACTTCATCGCGGCGTTCCTCTTTCTCTGACTGCGAGAGCGTTGTGTATATGCGCCATAGCCCGTCGGGAGACACACGTCCACAGCGTCGTGTTTCAATGCATCATTGTACCGACAATTGAAGGTACTTGTGCATTGCCAGGATGCTTGCCATGTACGGGCTCCGTCTGCAGCAAATTAGCTCAGAAACATGATCCACTCGGTCACTCGTACACTAATGACCGTCTTGGGATGGGCTTTGCTTGTCCCCGGAATGGTGTTTGTTGTTTTACCACCGCCATTTGCGTTTGGGATTTTTATGGTGCTTCCGGGCGTTGCAATACTTGTTGCGTATTCCAAGGGAATGCGCCGCTTGATTCAGCGCATCAGAGCGCGACACCGTGTTGTTGATACGTCGATAAGTTCCATCGAGACACGGGCGCCGGGCTTTCTAGGACGCAACCTCAGGCGTACCAACCCTGCCGCACTTATGCGATCCATCCGCAGCAAGAGCCGGAAAAAGAAAGTACAATCTGATAGTCTCGCGGCTGTGCCTTCCAAAACAGAGAGCAATTCCCATGGCTGATCTTCCCCTCAATCGCCAGTTTGAGCCGCATTACGGAGAGACGATTGACGTCACGCCTTTGGTTCGTCGTGTTGTCGCTCCCAATGAGAGCGCGTTCACCTTCAAAGGGACAGGCACCTATGTTATCGGGCGCGGCAATGTCGCCGTCGTCGACCCCGGCCCGCTGGACCATGACCATGTTCAGGCGATCCTGGACGGCCTCAAGGGCGAAACTGTTACCCACATACTCATCACCCACACCCACAATGACCACTCGCCGGCAGCCGCACCACTGAAAGAAAAGACCGGCGCACCGACTTATGGTTTCGGTCCCCACGGCATTGGGTCCGGTGGCGGCGTCGCAGAAGGCGCACGCATGGACGAGGGAGGCGACATGGCCTTCGTTCCAGACAATGTGATCAAGGATGGCGACAGCATTGAAGGCGACGGATGGACCGCGGATTGTGTTTTCACACCGGGACACACATCGAACCACATGTGTTTTGGTCTTCGCGAAGAAAAAGCGTTGTTTACCGGAGACCACGTCATGGGCTGGTCAACGGCCGTAATCGCGCCGCCGGACGGTGACATGGCGGACTACATGGCAAGCTTGCGCAAGCTTTTGGACCGAGACGACCTGGTCTACTACCCGACCCACGGTGCGCCAGTGACCAAGCCACAGTCATTGGTACGCGGGTACATTGCGCACCGCAAAGCCCGCGAAGCACAGATCCTCACTCGACTTGAAGCCGGCGACCGCACAATTACTGCCATGGTCCCCATCATGTACGCCGAAACAGACAAACGGCTACACCCGGCTGCGGCCCGATCTGTGTTCGCGCATATGAAACAAATGGCGGAAGAGGGCCGAATCCACACCAATGGTGTCCCGGCCATCAATGGTGAGTACTGGCTGGATTAGCCGCCCAGACGCACATCAAGTCCCGCAATATAGGTCTCTATGCGTTCCGCATTCTTGCCTAGGTCAGATTCGCCAACACGGCTGACGGATCGCATATCCACCAATGTCCGCTCTGGACCATCGTCTGCAATGCGGATCACAACATCGTCCTTGAAGCCAAACAGCAATGTTGTGTCGGTTGCCTCAATGCGGCCTGGTTCCCCATTCTCGGGCTCATCCGCGTCGGCGATATCCCAACCCTGAGCGTTTGCTTCTTCCAAGGCTGCGGCAAAGACTGTTGCAATATCATCCGCAACAATGAGCGTCTGCAGATTCGGGTAGGCGTCGCGCTGCAAATCCGCAAGATCGGCCGGCCTTGAGCGGTCGAGGGAATTGCTGCCGTCTCCACGAAGCGCAACAACTGAAACAAACTTCGGAGGATTGTCGAGGTCTGTCGTGATGTCGTGGATCACTGGAAGTGATCCACCACCCAGAGCATTGCCGACAGGCATCGCAAGAATTGCAACGCCCGCAATCGCCGCCAAAGCTGATTGGCCAAGACCAGCGCTACCGAATAGCCCACGGATTACTCCGATGAGCCCAAGCAGTGCCCCGACGGTCACGACCAGCAAACCGCCTGCAGCGCCGAAAAAGCCCATACGCTGATCAGCCAGCCCAAACCGCGAAATCAGAATTGCCAGGATCGCGATGGCCAGACCAGCAATCACCAGACGTACGGCGAGGCTCGCAAGGCGCGAGCGGGTGTTGTCACTCATTATCCGCATACAGGGCCAATGGCCCCGCCCCCCTTCGCGCCACCCCGGGCGCTTGTTGTCGATCCCACACGGAGCGGCGCTCTAGGTGGGTCACGTGGCGTGCAGCTACTCAGCGGCACCCTTTTCAAGATTGGCCGTCGGCAGCTCATAATCCTTGAAGGTCTGGCGCAGCGCCAGCTTCTGAATCTTGCCGGTCGCCGTATGCGGAATTTCTTCCACAAAGGTTACGTCATCAGGCATCCACCACTTGGCGATCTTGCCTTCCATATACCCAAGGACATCCTCCTTGGTGGGTGCCTTACCTTCAGCCGGAATGACAATCAGGAGAGGCCGTTCATCCCATTTGGGGTGAGCGACACCAATAACAGCCGCCTCCTGCACATCAGGGTGGCCGACAGCGACGTTTTCAAGCTCGATCGATGAAATCCATTCGCCGCCGGACTTAATCACGTCTTTTGCACGGTCAGTGATATTCATGAAGCCGTCGGAATCAATCGTGGCTACGTCGCCCGTGTCAAACCATCCCTCGTCGTCCAGAATATCCCCGCCCTCACCCTTGAGATAAGAACCTGAGATTGCCGGTCCGCGCACCAAGAGATGCCCGAACGCTACGCCGTCGCGAGGCAACTCCTTGCCATCGTCGTCTGTGATTTTCATCTCTACGGTATAGATCGGGCGGCCCTGTTTGACCTTCACATCGATCTGCTGGTCGAGTGGCAAGTCTTCCATGCCAGACTTGAGGGACCCGAGCGTGCCCATCGGGGACAGTTCGGTCATGCCCCATGCATGGAACACCTGCACGTCAAACTCTTTCTCAAACGCCTCGATCATGAAACGTGGCGCAGCAGACCCGCCGATCACGACCCGGTTTAGTGCCGGCAGCTTTTTGCCTTCGGACTGCAGGTACTGCAGCAGCATCAACCACACGGTCGGAACGGCAGCAGTTATGCTCACATTCTCGGTTTCGAGGAGTTCGAAAATGCTCTCGCCGTCCATATTTGCGCCAGGCATCACCAGCTTTGAACCCGATGCCGGCGCCGCAAAGGCAATGCCCCAGGCGTTGGCATGGAACATAGGCACGACTGGCAAAACGTTGTCGACGGCCCGCATGCCGATGGCATCGGCATTGTTCACGGCAAGTGCATGTAGAACATTGGAGCGATGTGAATAGAGAACACCCTTCGGGTTGCCCGTGGTGCCAGACGTGTAGCAAAGGCCGCAGGCATCGTTTTCATCTACCTGCGCCCAAGCGAACTCATCAGAATTTGCATTGATGAGTGTCTCATAGCAAAGAGCACTCTTGAGCTTTGTCTCCGGCATGTGATCTTCGTCACACATGATGATGACATGTTGCAGGTTGGGTAGTTGATCTGCGATTCCTTCAATGATTGGGACAAAAGTCAGATCAACAAATAGAATTTTGTCTTCAGCATGATTTGCGATGTACACAAGCTGCTCGGCGAAAAGGCGAGGATTGAGCGTATGGCAGACCGCACCCATGCCCATAATGCCGTACCAGGCTTCCAGGTGGCGGTCTGTGTTCCACGCCATGGTGGCGACCACATCCCCCTTGGACATGCCCAATCCCGTCAGCGCATTTGCGATTTTCTTGGACCGTGAATGAATTTGCTTGTAGGTCGACCTACGGATCGGACCTTCAACTGACCGAGTTACAACTTCCCGGTCACCATGATACTGCGCAGCATGATCAATGATTGAGTGGACCAGAAGCGGCCAGTCCTGCATCAAACCCTTCATGGGGCTAGTCTCCCTATTAACCAGCCGCGCGTCGTTGATCCAGCGCAGCCTTATTGATTGCATGGTCTTTTTCAGTGCCGCATGGTGGCGACCCAGCTTTTGGCGATACTCTAAGCGAGCAATGCTTTGGGCTCAACGCAGCAATCGCTCTGGAATGCAAAAAACCGTTCCGGCAAAAACACTTAGAAAAACCGAAATCACGAAGAGGAACACCGCCCGATGAGCGAAATTACGTTCGCACCTGCTCACGTGCTGGCTGCTATGATCCGCCGTCGGGAGATATCTTCGGTCGAGCTGATGGATCACCTCATCACCCGATACCATGCACACAACCCTCATTTGAACGCGATTGTCGCAACTGACTTTGACCGCGCTCTGGCGCAGGCTGAAGAAGCAGATCACGCGCTATCAAATGGTGAAATATGGGGCCCGTATCATGGTGTGCCCATGACGATTAAGGATGCCCTGGAGACAGAGGGGCTGGTCACAACAGGGGGATCAACGGACCTTGCCAAACACATACCGCAGTTCGATGCGGATGCAGTTGCCCGCATCAAGGCCGCAGGCGCCATTGTATTTGGCAAGACCAACGTCCCTTTTTTCTCCGGAGACCTGCAGAGTTACAATGATGTCTACGGCACGACCAATAATCCTTGGGACGTAACGCGCGGCCCGGGCGGTTCGTCTGGCGGTGCTGCAGCAGCGCTGGCAGCAGGTTTGACGCCACTTGAGATCGGCTCTGATATTGGCGGATCCATACGCACGCCGGCGCATTTGTGCGGCGTTTTCGGCCTCAAAGCCAGTTTCAATCTTGTGTCAAAGCGAGGACATGTGCCGGGCCTTCCTGGCGCTTTGTATACCGGTGACCTTTCAGTGGTCGGCCCAATGAGCCGCTCGGCGCGCGATCTGGAAATCGCCTTGTCCATGATTATGGGCCCAGATGACTTTGACGGCGTCGGCATCGCGCCTGCCCTTCCCGAACCGCGGGCGCGTGATCCCCGCGAGCTGACGGTGGCCACGTGGTTTGATGACCCTGTCTGCCCAGTAGATGCGGAAAATGTGACACTTATGGAGGAAGCGGCAACTGCTCTTGAACAAGCAGGAGCGGTCGTCCATCGCGATGCGCGGCCTGATTTCACATTTAACGAGGCCTTCGAGATATATGCGACACTACTCCACGGGGGTACAACACGTGGCTTCCCGTCGGCCGTAGTTGACAGAATGCGCGAGGCAGCCAAGGCCCTAGCCCCCGGTGATAGGTCCCACCAGGCTATGCAGGCACGCGGCGCGGCGCTGACTTATCACGAATGGCTTGTCTGGAAAGAGGCCCAGGCACAGATGCGGGCAAAGTGGGCCAGCTTCTTTGAGACCTATGATGTCGTGCTGATGGCCGTAGCGCCTGTCGCCGCCTTCCCGCATGATCAGCAGTCGAACTTTCATGCGCGCACGTTGACTGTGAATGGCGAGGCGCGGCCGTATTTGGACCTGGTCAGTTGGGCTGGGCTGCCGTTGGTCTCCTACCTGCCGGGAACAGCTGTTCCAGTTGGTCGAACAAATGCCGGGTTGCCGGTTGGTGTTCAGGTGGTGGGACCGTATCTAGAGGACTTCACGACAATTGCTGTCGCCAGCATGCTTGAACGCGAGCTGGGTGGGTTTGTGGCTCCACCTCAGTTTGCCTGATAAAGGAGTCCAACGACGTGGACATTTATCACGGTTTTTTTGATCTCAAAGAGCAAGAATCTGATATCGGTTTCGCCGACGAACTGAGCGCTTTTCTCGAGTTTCTAACGTTGCAAGGACGTATCGAAAGTTGGCGGTTAATGCGACGCAAACTTGGGCTTGGTCCAAAAGAGTTGGGTGAGTTCCACCTGATGATTGAAGTGCGCGACCTCACCCAACTGGAGGATGCGTTTAAACAGGTGTCAGGGCGGAATGGTGACACTGAGACAAAGCACGCTTCCGTAAATCAAAAAATCGCAGCTATCACATTTGCGCTATATCGAGACTTTCCGGACCCTCATCGGATACGTGGCGAAGAGCAATTCTGACTCTTCGAACGTAGCGCGCCCTAATCCCGAGACGGGAATCCGGCCTCAAGTGCAGCAATTGTATAGTCAAACTTCTCGCGTGTGCTGGCATCAGGTACGACGCAGTGATCTTTGCCGGCCTCCATGGCATCAATAGCAAGCGCCGCCACGTGCTCAACGGTCATCCCTTCATCGCGCCAGTAGGCACCCGCCTCCTCGGGCTGGTGACGTGGCCCTCCAAATTTTTCCGGCCGCGAACGCGCAGCGTCCCAGATGCGTGTGTTTACCAGACCGGGATAAATGGTGGTGACGCCAATGCCTTTCGGCATGAGCTCAGCCCGCACGCCCTCGGCGAGGCCGGCCATCGCCTTCTTGCTGGCACCGTACGCAGCAAGTCCCTCATCAAGGGGTGCCAGGCAGGCGCTAGATGCCGTAAATGCAACATGTCTTTCGCCGGCTTGCTCGAGCATTCCAGGAACAAACGCGCGCACGGTATTGATGGGCCCAACGACATTGACATTCAACAGCCAGTCAACCGCGCGTTCGGATGCTCCAATGTAGCCACCGCCGATCCCAACGCCGGCATTCACGATTAGCAGCGAAACAGGGCCAAGTGCCTTTTCGACAGCACCCGCCGCGGACGCCAAACTTCCGCGATCAGTTACGTCTGTTGCGATCGCCGCCGCCTGCACACCTTTTTTCTTCACCTCATCTGCCGTAGCTCGAGCCTTGTCCTCAAGAACATCGAGCACTGCGACGTTTACGCCCACGTCAGCTAGTGCCAGTGCGTATGCCGCGCCAATGCCGTCCGCGCCTCCCGTTATGACCGCGTTGCTGCCTTTGAACCTGGACATCAGCGTCTCCCCCAAAAACAATTGCGTTTAAACACGTTAGATGGCGAAGCATGTGGGCAGTTCAAGGCCAACCGTGTTTCTGAGAAAACCGCTTGACCACCTCTTTGACTCGAAAGCGCTTGTCGGGGCTAATTGCATCCAACGCTTACGCGCACAAGACAAACCACTCTGAGGAATACGCCATGGACCTCACGAACGCGCAAATGCGCGATATCGAGACACTGATCCATCCCTACACAAATCTGGATGCGTTTCGGCAGACAGGCCCGGTGGTGATGGAGCGTGGCGAAGGGATTCATGTGTGGGACACGACCGGCAAACAGTACATCGAAGGGCTGTCCGGCCTGTGGTGCACATCGCTTGGCTACAATGAGCAGGAACTCATTGATGCGGCGATGGAACAGTTCAGGACGCTTCCCTTCACCCATACATTTGCGGGCAAGAGCCACGAACGCGCCATTGAATTGGCGGAAATGATCAAGGAAATTGCGCCGCACGACGCATCAAAAGTCCTTTTTTGCGGATCGGGGTCAGAAGCCAACGACCAGCAGATCAAGCTCGTCTGGTACTACAACAACGCGCGAGGACGACCTGAAAAAAAGAAAATCATATCTCGAAAGCGCGCCTATCATGGCGTCACAGTCGCTACCGCCAGCTTGACGGGACTGCCTGCCAATCAGATAGATTTTGATCTGCCCATAGACCGCATCCACCACGTGAACTGCCCGTTTGCATATCGCGAAGCGGAGCCCGGAGAAGCAGACGATCAGTTCACGGACCGTTTAACTGCAGAGCTGGATGAGTTCATACAACGCGAAGGCCCTGAAACCGTTGCAGCCTTCATTGCAGAGCCTATCCAGGGTGCGGGCGGGGTGCTCGTTCCGGCTGACGGGTACTTTCACAAGATCCAAAAGGTTCTCGACAAGTATGACGTCTATCTGATTTCGGACGAAGTGATCTGCGGCTTCGGGCGGACCGGAGAAATGTTCGGAGCTCAGACGTTTGGCATGAAGCCTGACAGCATATCCATAGCAAAGGCCCTGTCCTCAGCCTATCTGCCCATTGGCGCCATCACCGTCGGAGAAGACATGTATCAGGCGATGCTGGATGAAAGCCGCAAGATCGGTGTGTTTGGGCACGGCTTTACCTATACGGCCCATCCGGTATGTGCCGCGGTGGCAATCAAGACTCTAGAAATCTACAAGAAACGAAACATCGTTGCGCATGTCCAAAACCTTGCGCCTGTATTTGAGGGTCGGTTTGCCAAACTGTCGGATCATCCATTGGTCGGGAACTCGCGTGCCAAAGGCCTTATCGGGGCCGTTGAGCTAGTTGCTGACAAACCAACAAAACGCTCTTTTGAAGTGTCCATGAAGGTCGGCGCCGCATGCCAGGCAAATGCAGAGACTGAAGGCCTTCTGTCACGAGCCCTTGGGGGTGACATTGTGGCGCTGTGCCCGCCCCTAATCATCAAGGAAGATGAGATTCATGAAATCTTTGATCGTCTTGAACGCGCATTGGACAAGACTGAACATTGGGTCAACAAGGAAGGGCTGCGGGCCGCTTAGACGTGCTGACCGCCATTGATGTGAATCTCGGCCCCCGTGACGTAGCTCGATTGCTCTGAACACAGGTAAAATATTGTCTCGGCAACCTCTGACGGTTGACCGAGGCGCCGCAGAGGTAACTCTTCGACAAGCTTGTCAGTTCCTGGCGACAGGATAGATGTGTCGATTTCACCAGGCGCAATTGCATTCACGCGCACACCCAAAGGCCCGAAGTCCGATGCCATTTCGCGGGTCAAGGATGCAAGAGCTGCCTTTGAAGTCGCATAGGCAGAACCGGCAAACGGGTGTACGCGACTTCCTGCAATCGAAGTCACATTCACCACAGCACCCGATGCCGCGCGCAGCTCCTCGACCAGACCACGCGCGAGAATGACCGGGCCGAAAAGGTTGACGTGAAAAACATGCAACCAATCGGACAATTCTGTGTTCATTGTGCCCAATCGGCCGCCTTCCGCTCCCTTTGGACTAATACCCGCATTGTTGACGAGCGCATCAAGGCGGCTGCCTTGATCCTCCAGCCGGGTCCGCATTTCGGCGACAGCGTGCTCAGTGTCCTCGGGATCTGAGAGATCAACCTGAATGTGATCTTCGGGGCCCGCTTCCCAAGGGCAGTTCTCGGGAAAGGCATGACGTGAACAGGTGATGACGCGCCACCCTGCCTGCGAAAACCGCATAACGGTGGCG